>Ga0182006_1000391_pt1 | contig 36114 bp, 20 predicted proteins | sample Sormic07211104_1_FD_123022 | JGI IMG/M metagenome (GOLD analysis project Ga0182006, IMG submission 123022) | Rhizosphere microbial communities from Sorghum bicolor, Mead, Nebraska, USA - 072115-104_1 MetaG | ecosystem: Host-associated > Plants > Roots > Rhizosphere | place: USA: Nebraska...
CACGTTGATGCATTCAATGATCCATTAATTGATAATAAAGATTCTAAAAAAAGATATAGAGCTGACGTTTTGGTTGAAGATCATGCTGAAAAAATTCACCAAAAAGCACAAAAAGAAATTGACAAAGCAAAAGCTCGTTTTGGCGATGCATTCAACGAACAAGAATTTGTAACTACAAATGCTCGTGTAATTGAATATTTAGCTAAAGAAAAAGAAATCAGAGAGCGTTTAGGTCGTTCTTTAGGAAACGGAGATTTAGCTGATGTTAAAGCTTTGATCGAAGAATTAGAAATTGCTGATCCTGAGACTGGTTCTAAAAACTGGACAGAGGTAAAACAATTTAACTTAATGTTCGGAACAAAACTTGGAGCTTCTGCAGAAAACGCAATGGATTTATACTTACGTCCAGAAACGGCGCAGGGTATTTTCGTTAACTTTTTAAATGTTCAGAAATCTGGTCGTATGAAAGTTCCTTTCGGAATTGCTCAAACGGGTAAAGCTTTCAGAAATGAAATTGTGGCAAGACAATTTATTTTCCGTATGCGTGAATTCGAACAAATGGAAATGCAGTTTTTTGTACGTCCAGGAGAAGAAATGAAATCATACGAATACTGGAAAGAAACTCGTTTGAAATGGCATTTATCTTTAGGGCTAGGAAAAGAAAATTACCGTTTTCACGATCACGAAAAATTAGCGCACTACGCAAATGCAGCAGCGGATATCGAATTTAATTTCCCATTCGGATTTAAAGAATTGGAAGGAATTCACTCTCGTACAGATTTCGATTTAAAAGCTCACGAAGAATATTCTGGACGAAAATTACAATATTTCGATCCTGAACTAAACGAAAACTATGTTCCTTATGTAGTAGAAACATCTGTTGGTTTAGATCGTATGTTCCTGGCTGTTTTTGCAACTTCACTAAAAGAAGAAACATTAGAAGACGGTTCTACAAGAACAGTTTTAAAATTGCCGTCAGTTTTAGCGCCAACAAAAGCAGCAGTATTGCCTTTGGTTAAAAAAGATGGTCTGCCAGAAGTTTCAAGAAAAATCATTGAAGATTTGAAATGGGATTTCAATGTGGCGTATGATGAGAAAGATGCTGTAGGACGTCGTTACAGAAGACAGGATGCTTTAGGAACGCCATTCTGTATTACAGTAGATCACCAGACGCTTGAAGACGAAACAGTAACAATTCGTCATAGAGATACTATGAAACAAGATCGTGTAAAAATTACTGAATTAAGAGCTATTATTGAAAATGAAGTTTCGATGAAAAACTGGTTAATGAAAATGTAATCATTACATGTTATACTCTAGATCCCAAATTCCGTCCCGAAACCTCGGGAGAATTTGGGATTTTTGATTTTAAAAAACAGGTATTTTATCGATCTTTTTTGCATTTCAACTTTATGTATCAACATTTTGGTGTAATGTGTTAACAATGAAATGATTAAAATATTTAAATCCGTAATTTTAAATGCGGATAAATGCCAAAACCAAACTTTTCTTCATTACATCAAATCGAATTTTTTTGAGTATGACTGCGAAGTAAGAAAATCAACAAAACCAAAAATTGAAGAAGTATTCGTATATCATAATTGACGATGATGCTGAAAGTGTTTTGAAAACCAAAACAACCGCTGGAGGTTTTTCAGAATTATCTTTTACCGCATCGGCGTCAAATTTTCAAGATGGTTTAAATTTGATTTTAGAACATAAACCTGCTTTGGTTTTCCTAGAAATTGAACCTAAAGATTTATCAAGCCAATTATCTCTTGCTTTTATCAGCGAGCTGCATCGATTTTTTCAAGAAATTCCCAAAATTATCGTTACCACTAATCAAAAAGACAAGGCTTTTGAAGCCATTCAATATAATGTATTTGATTATCTTTTAAAACCTGTTGCCCACCTAGACCTCCTAAAGACAGTTTTGAAGCTTAAAAAAGCAAATTTAGAGTCCAAAACTCCGCCTTTTATAGAAGAACCAACTTCTATTGTAATTGACAATGTAAATAATGTAACGATTCCTCAAAACGTCGAAAAGCCATTAACGATTTGTATTAAATCTTATGGAGATTATCGATATTTAAACGCAGCTGACATCTGTTACTTTCAGGCTGATAATAATTCGACCGATATTTATTTGAATACTGGCGAAATGATTACAGCATTTAAAACGTTAAAGCATTTTGAAAGTGTTTTAACGTATCCTTTTATTCGTATTCATAATAGTTATGTAATTAATAGAAATTACATTTCGAGAATTCATAGCGGAAACTCAATCTGTTACATAAAAAACTCCTCCAAAAAGATTCCTTTTTCTAAAACATACAAAGCAAATGTCGACTTGATAATTGCTGATTTTGCTGCAGGAAATTACTTAGAAATCTAAAAACCAGATGTTTACACAGATTTGCTATCCGTTGACTATCAATTGGGTATGATCTACCACAAACTCAATTTTTTATATAAATTTTTTTCGATTCTGGTGTTAGTTTTACACTCTGATTCACAGCAATTGTGATTCATTCTCCAAAAATTAGACAAACATTAAAAAACCTCAGGTCATGAAAAAAACAGCTTTGACATTCGGATTATTCTCATTAGCAATAGTTGCAACTTCTTTTGTATTACCAACTTCAACAACTTTTTCTAATGAAAAGTTAGGCGTAGTCTCTCCTGTAGATGGTTCTACTGGAGGAGGAAGAAAACAAGATCCACGTATTGCTAATAATAAGATAGTAGTTAAAAACAACGAATTAGGTTTTGCTAAAATCAACCAATCTTTTGGTGATTCTAAGAAAATAGACTAATTAAAAAAATATTTGCAAAGTCTTTTAGGCTGTCAATTTTTGGCAGCCTTTTTTTATGTTTATAGTTTTAGTATTTTTGGTAAAATTAAAAATTTGCATTGAAAAGATATTTTCCAATATTATTGTTTTTATTGTTGATTTTTTCAGGTTGTACCCAAAAGAAAAAATCAAAGGAACTAACTTCAGTGCAGGATAGCCTTCCCGTTTATTTGTCATTGTCAAATGATATTCAGATAAATTATGACCTTAAACAAAAATATGCTCAGAAGGCATTTTCTATAGTAGTTAAACAAAAAAACGACTCCATTAACAGGGTTAATTTGTTTAAGATTGCCAATAGGTATTATAATATGAATGATTTTAAATCATATCATGCAATTTCACAACTGGTTTTAGATAGGTCCATAAGTAGTAAAGATTCGGCAAGTATTGCCAAAGCATATATCTACCTAGGGGATTATTATGGTTCAAAAGTGATTTCTGATAGTGCTTTCAGAAATTATTTTCTAGCGCAGAAGATTTATTTGCAGATTAACGATCAATATAATTTGGCAAAAACCTTATTAAGCAAAGCGAGTCTGCAATATAACGAATCAGATTTTTTTGAAAGTGAAATATCTGTATTCAAAGCTTTAAGCATATTGAAAAACCAAAAAAATGTAAATGACCAGCTTTATGAATGTTATAATTTGTTGGGTATTTTATATAATGAAAGGGAAGAATATGAAAAAGCATTGGAGTATCAGAATAAAGCTTTAAACACTTTAAATGATAAATCGATTCCAGCTGATCTTCAACTAAAAGCGACTTCTTTAAACAATATCGGGTTTGTTTACATGCGTATGAAAAACTACAAACAAGCGATTGTTTATTTTGAAAAAGGACTTAAAGAAAAAAATCTTTTCGAAGAAAAAACTATTTTGTACGCCATGCTGCTTGATAATCTGGCTTATTCAAAATTGAAATCAAAACGATTAGACGGGCTTCCCGATCAGTTTTACAGGTCTCTAAAAATCAGAGATAGTCTTGGGTTAAAAATGGCTAAAATATCCAATCAAATTCATTTGTCAGAGTATTATGCATTTAAAAGAGATACTTTTAAAGCTATACAGTTTTCGAAAAAAGCTTTGCTTCTGTCGCGTTCTTCAGATAAATTGGCGAATACTTTACTTGCTCTAAAACAAATTGCTGTTGTAGATCCTCAAAATGCATCTAAGTATTCAAAAGAATATATTCGATTAAATGATAAAATGCTCAAAGCAGAGAGAAATATGGGAGAAAAATTCTCTCGTATCGAATACGAAACCAACGAGATAAAAGACCAAAACTCCAATCTTCAAGAAAAAAATAAAACCTTGGTTTATGTCTTTAGTATTTGTACATTGCTCGGATTGTTTTTTTACGTTTATAAAACACAGCAGGCTAAAAACCGTGAATTAATTTTTAAACAGCAGCAGCAGATTGCGAATGAAGACATTTATAATATGATGATCTCACAGCAAAATGAAATTGAGCTGACTAGAATTAAGGAAAAGAAAAAAGTTGCGCAGGAATTACATGATGGGGTTTTAGGCCGTATGTTTGGAATTAGAATTAGTTTGGACAGTTTGGATAAGGTTGATGAAGTTGAAGCGGCGTCTAAAAGAAAAAAGTATTTAGCAGAACTTAAAAATATTGAACAGGATATTCGAGAAATTTCTCATGATTTGAATAGGGAAAAATCAGAATTAATTAATAATTTTGTTGCTATCTTAAATAAACTATTTGAAGATCAGAGAAATACGTATAGCTCAAAATTGATAACTTCTTTTGATCCTAATATTAAATGGGAATTAATAAGCAATATTGTCAAAATCAATTTATACCGAATAATTCAAGAAGGACTTCAAAATTGTAATAAATATGCAAAGGCAGATATTATTAAAGTGGAGTTTGAAATTGAAAATAATAATTTGATTTTAACTATCGCAGATGATGGAGTCGGATTTAATACTAAAAAAACCAAAAATGGAATTGGTTTGCATAATATAGAATATAGAGCAACAGAATGTAAGGGGACAGTTACCATAAAATCTGCCAAATCGGAAGGAACCGTCCTTATTGTAAAAATCCCAATAGATCCAAATAATAACCTGCAATATAATGACATTTGATTTAACAGCTCCAGTTCCGGAATTGGTTCAAAAAAATATTCTAATAGTAGATGATCATCCATTTATTATTGAAGGATACAAAAATGCAATAACGCGTTACAAACCAAAACAATATGAATTTTTAATTTCACAAGCACATGATTGTCGATCAGCTTATGATATAATTGAAAGTAATGACACGCCTGCATTTGATATTGCTTTTTTAGATATCAGCATGCCGGCTTATGAAGAAAAAGAAATTTTTTCGGGCGAGGATCTGGCGAAACTGATTTTAAACAAAATGCCTTCTTGCAAGATTGTTCTGCTTACGATGTATACTGAACTTCTAAAAATTAAAACAATTATTAGAACAATTCAGCCCAATGGTCTAATAATTAAAAACGACCTTACTTTTGAAGAATTGCTTTTGGCATTTGATAAAGTAATGAAGAGCGAAAAATATTACAGTCAATCGGTCGTTAAAATGCTGAATCAATCGACTCATAATGCTATCGAAATTGATCAGTATGATAAACAGATATTAGTTCATTTATCAAAAGGAGCGAGTATTAATGAGATGCTTCAAAACATTCCAATCTCTTTAAATGCAATTGAAAAAAGAAAAAAACATCTGAAAGAACTGCTCAAAATTAGAAGCGGATCTGACGAAGATTTGATTAAAGAAGCTAGAAGCAAAGGGCTTTTCTAAAAAAATGAAATTCCAAAATAAAAAATTCCAAATCCCATTATGTTGATCGGTAGTGGAATTTGGAATTTTTTGTTTGGAATTTTTCAAAAATTTATTCGGTCAAAGCATCCCATCCGCGCGCTTTTAAAGGGATTTTGGTATTGGCACGAGTTACAAGATGTATTCCTTCATTTTCCTCCGTCATATGTCCGATAACAGAGAAATTCGGGTTTCCTTTTATTTTGTCAAAATCATTAATGTCAATTGTAAATAAAAGTTCATAATCTTCACCGCCATTTATGGCAACAGTTGTGCTGTCGATATTAAACTCTTCGCAGGTAGAAATAAACTGAGGATCCAATGGCAGTTTATCTTCATATAAATTACATCCTACTTTTGATTGTTTACAAATATGAATAATCTCAGACGAAAGCCCATCCGAAATATCGATCATAGCAGTTGGTTTAATATCTAAAGCATGAAGCAGTGTTCGAACATCTTTTCGGGCTTCTGGTTTTAACTGACGCTCCACTAAATAAGTGTACGGATCTAAATCTGGCTGATTGTTTGGATTAACCTGGAAAACCTGTTTTTCACGTTCCAAAACCTGCAGTCCCATATAAGCGGCACCAAGATCTCCCGTCACAACCAGTAAATCAGTTTGTTTAGCTCCATTTCTGTAAACCAATTCGTTTTCATCAGCTTCGCCAATTGCAGTGATACTGATAATTAAACCTTTTTGAGATGAGGTTGTATCACCGCCAATAACATCCACTTTATATTCTTTTGCAGCATGTGTAATTCCAGCAAACAACTCTTCAAGAGCTTCAAGTGGAAAACGATTTGAAACCGCCACAGAAACAGTAATTTGGGTCGGTTTTGCATTCATGGCGCAAATGTCTGAAACATTTACCACAACAGATTTGTAACCTAAATGTTTTAAAGGCATGTAAGCCAAATCAAAGTGAACGCCTTCTATCAATAAATCGGTCGAAACTACAACTTTTTTGTCTTTAAAATCAAGAACAGCTGCATCATCGCCTATACTCTTTAATGTTGATTCCTGAGTAACATCAAAATTTTTGGTTAAATGTTCAATTAAGCCAAATTCGCCCAATTGAGCTATACTAGTTCTTTGTTGATTTTTATCTTCAATCATTTTTTTAAGGTACAAAGGTTTTTAAGTTGCAAAGGTACAAAGTTGAGGGCTTAATAACTATAAACGAAGTTTTTTTCTCTTTCCAGTAATTATCGTTTCATGCTAAAATGAGCTTTGAATTCTTGAATCATACCATTTTGTGTATAAGTAACCCGAAACCAATAATCAGAAGAAGGAAGTGCACTGCCGTCAAAATTACCATCCCAGCCAGCACCAGACGGCTTAATCATTTTTAGTAATTTGCCATAACGGTCGTAAATCGTGATGACCGCCTCTGGCTGATAAGCTAGATCTGGGATATTCCAAGTGTCATTGTACCCATCGTTGTTTGGGGTAAAAAATTTAGGGTATTTAAGCACTTTGGCAAATAAAATAAGGTTGTCACAATTGGCTTTTATGTCTCTTATTGTAATAGCGTGCTCTCCCGAGTCAACATTCTGAAATATATTGCTGGTTTGAAAATCACCATCGTCCAGCTGATATTCATAAGTTCCGAAACCGTTAGTGAGGTTTACAATGATATCAATATTATCTTCAAATTCATCTGACACGGTTACGGTTGCAATTGCCGGACTGGATTTTTCGACAATTACAGTAGCTGGATTATAACCGCAGTCGTTACCAACATCGGGTATGTTTTTAACGGGTACAACGGTATACGTTCCGTCCTGAATAGCGGTATAAGTTGGTCCTGTGCCTACTTTATTTCCGTTAAAATACCACCCTACAGTATAATCGGTTGAAGTGATTCCTGAATTCAATTGTGCTGAATGCTGTAATGTTCCCGTTTGATAATCAACACAAATGACTCCGTTCTGTACAGAGAAATTTTTTAACGGATAAATGGTAATATAAAAATCATCCTGAGCAAAACAGCTGGAATTTGTGGCTGAGGCTGCGTAGATATACATTTTTTGACTCATACTTATTTTCTGCCCAGCTGCATATTGAGTTCCCGCCGCGTTGGGTTCACTGTAATAATTTCCCAAAGTTAAAGGAGGCAAAGTATAGCTTTCGCAAATAGCCACATCAGGAGTATTGGTCAATACAGGAGTTTGGGAAATCGTAACTGAAAAATTTTTCTCACTAACGCAGGTCAGACGTGTACCGCTAACAGCATAAACATAAACAGTCTGCGAGGTTGTTAAAATAGTTCCAACCGGAATAACAGTGCCTTTTCCTCCTGGCTGTGCATAATAATTACCCAATTTTAGCGGAGGCAGAGTATAACTGTCACAAACATTTATATTGCTGAAACTGCCCACATCAATTCCGTTGTAATTAACTTTAAAAAACGTTTCATTGCTGCAGGAAGTAAAATTGGCCCATTCATTATAAATATAAATGGTCTGTGTGGTGTTGATAACTGTTCCCTCTGCAAGCTGGGTTCCGGAGCCATTTGGTCCTCCCGTGGCTGTATAATATTTTCCATTTTTTAATTTCGGAAGTTTAAAATCGGTGCAGGTAACTACATCAGTAAAACTGTCAACAAGAGGAAGAGGTCTGATTTCGATAGTAAAACTATGCTCATTTGTACATTCAGGCCCTACCGAAAAAACATAGATAGTTTGTGTTGAGGTAATAATATCGCCTGCTTTTAATGCGGTACCTCCACCATTGGTTTTTGTAAAATAGTTACCATTTGTCAATGGAGGCAAAACATATCTTGCACATTCGAGTCTATTGGCAGGTGTATCTACCAATGGGAGCGGTTTTATCGTAATTACATATTTAAGATTTTCGGTACAGTTGGGCGAAGTTGTAGTTGCGGCATAATAATATACGGTTTGCGAACTGGTAATAACAGTTCCAGCCGGAATGTTTTTTCCTTGGCCCCCAGGGCTTTCGTAATAACCTCCAATGGCAACTGGAGGCAGCGTAAAACTTCCGCATCGTGAAATCGGAACAAAAATTGGAGAATTGACAATATCGATTTTAAAAGAATGTTCATCGGTACATCTCCCGTCATTTGCAAAAACAAATACTGTCTGACTCGAAGTGATTTGGTCACCCGCCTTTAGGGCTCTTCCTAAACCTCCTGATAATGTAAAGTAATTTCCGTTTGACAAAACAGGCAATGTATATGAATCGCAAGTTACTACATTGGCAGGTTTATCTATTGCGGGTAAAGGATAGACTGTAAAAGGTACCGCTATGTCGCGACACACCGCTCCATTAATTACCGCATAATAATAAATAGTCTGACTGCTTGTAAATACTGTTTCTTCTGGAATAGCATTTCCCTGTCCTCCTGGCTGAGTAAAAAAACCGCCCGCAGCTACCTGTGGGACAACATATTGGCCGCAAGCTTCTTTTTTGAAATTAATTTCATAAATCAGGGTTACATTAAAGCTTGTTTCATTGGTACAATTGTTTGTCGTGGGACCTTGGTAAATATAGTAAAGACCTCCTTTCGTAATAACATCTCCAGCATTTAATTTAGTTCCCGTTCCATTTGGAGCTGTATTATATGTACCGTTTGAAATTGGCGGCAATGTATAACTGTTACAGGCAATAACATTCGGAATAGTATCTACTGGCGGCAGCGGGTTAATAAGTATACTGAAACTGACTGTTGTGTAACAAACCGAGTTCGCAATATTTTCAATTCGTACCCAGATAGTTGTCGAAGATTGAGTAGACGTAGTAAATGTTTTCGGTTCGGCAATATTATTTCTGGCATTGTTAGCGTCTATTTCGCTGTTATAATACCTGATTCTATAATCGGAAGCATTTAATCCGTTTAGAATGATTGGTTCCTGAGTAGTTAAATCAACAGTTATATTTTTAGAAATATTATCGCAGACCTTTAAGTCGGGTGGTTTTACAACATTGATTGGAGCGGTTGTCAATAAATTAAATGAAATTATATTGTTGCAAAAAAAGGTTTTGTCATAAACAGGCACCACTTTTATGTATATGGTTTGGTTACCAGAACTTATAAAAGATTTTAATTGATTTTCTGGTATCATTGGTCCGTTCGAATTGGCAGAAGCTAAGGAATCAAAATAATAAATAGTGTGTTTAGCCGGATCAATACCTAATGAAGTTAGATTATTCTGGGTTAAATCATATTGATAAGAACCAGTTGCACTGTAACAGGCCGTTAAGTTTTGGGGAGTTTTAATAATTAACTCGTTAACTACAACTTCGTCTTTAACCACACAACCAGAAAGTGTTGCCGTAACTCCATACGTTCCTGCTTTATCGACTGTCAAAGAATTGGTAGTTTCATTAGGAATTACTGTTCCATTTAATGTCCATGTATAAGCAAAATTGCCTGCAAGATCAGATTTGAGTGTAATTTTTTCGCCTTGGCAGATTGTTCTGTCGGGACCTAAATCCATTGTTGTCATAAAACTGCCGCCTTTTATAAAAACTGCCGAATCATAATTACTGTCGTTGTAATCGCCAATAGCAAGTTTTATGCGATAAGTTCTGTTTGGAATCACCGTTGAAGAAGCCGTTAAAACTTTCGTCTCACCTCTCATGTTGATGGACGACTGCGAAGGATTCGTGACATTATAACGATCAAATAAATTAGCATTGGCAGATAAACACGACGAATTATACTGCTGATCTCTAATGTTTTTAACTGAAACTGGAGTATTTGTTCCCGGCAGAACGGCAAGATTTGTTGAAATTCCTGTTGTTAAATCAGTCAGTATGAAGGCAAATACATCACTGAATCCACATTGAAATTCGCCATATTCATTGGAAGCAAAAAGAAAATCAAAGCTGAAATTACTTGACAGCGGTGTAAAATCAAATTGAAGAAAACTGACATCTGTTACGGGAACGACTTGACCATTATTATCACTGATAATCTGCAGATCACTATCAGTAGCATTGTTCAGCTGGCTGCTTTCATTAGTACCGCTGTATGATCCTTCTGTATATTTGGCGATTCCGTTTCTTATAATGATTCCGCTTGAAATAGGAAAGTTTGGATTTGTGCTTGTGAATTTACCGATACCTTGATGTGACGAGAATTTAAAATTACTTTCGTTTGAACAGCCATTTTGCATTAATTCTGCTCGTACCAGTTCAGGTATGCCCAAAGTTGTAGTGTCGACTACGATTCCTTGTGATGAAGATAGGGTCGAATACAATAATAAAAGTAGAAGTAGAGCAGATCTCATAATTCATATTCTATTTGTTCGGTTATTAAAGTTACGAAATTATTTCTTTATAAATTTTTGATTGTCAGTATTTTATGGTTATTTGTGAGTGATTGAACAAAAATGTGTGATAATTTTAATTTTTGTTAAATTCCAAAAAAAATAAACAATTGATGAATCTCATTGTATGGTTAAAGAATGAATAATAGAATATTTTTAAAAATATTTTTTCCTGCTGACAAACTGTTGTCACCAGCCCATTTTACTTTTGAAGTATTAAAAATATTTAAACTTTAAAACCATGAAAACACTAGAAGCACAAGTTATTACATCAGAAGATTTATTGAAACACTGGCAAGGACACCGCGCTCTTACACGCCGATTAATTGAACTTTTTCCTGAGAAAGATTTCTTTGAATTTTCAATTGGAGGTATGCGCCCTTTTGCCAAATTAGTGGATGAACTTTTGGCTATAGCAGTTCCAGGACTTAAAGGAATTGTAACGAAACAAACCGAAGCATTTTCGGAAGGATCAGAAAAATTGATTTTTAAAGCACAATATCTTCAAAAATGGGACGAAGCGACAGAAGAAATAAATAAATATTGGGAACAATTAGCAGTCGAAGATTTCAGCGAAACTTTTAATTTGTTTGGGCAGTATGAATTTCCAGTCATTCAGAATATTTTGTATTTCATTGATAATGAAGTGCACCACCGTGGACAAGCTTATGTATATTTAAGAGCTTTAAACATTGAACCGCCATTTTTCTGGGAAAGATAAATATTCAAATTAAAAAAACTCCTGATGATAATTCTTTCAGGAGTTTTTTTATAAAAGTCTTTTTTTGTTGATTTCCAAAAGTTCTAGAACTTTAGTCTTTAATATTTGGGGCTCCAGGATTTCTGCATAATCTCCAAACATAAGAAACCATCGTGGAAAACCATTTTCGATATCACGGCACATAAAATGCATTTCGATTTTATCACCTATTTCTTTTTCTGAAACAAAGCCATGATATTTTCTTTCATGGGTCAAATATCTTGCGATTTTTTTTTCAATTAAGATTCTCACTGTTGTCGTAGGACAAGTTTCGGTTTTATTCAAATACGTTTCTAATGCATCGTGCTCAATAGTAAAATCACATTCGGTTTTTTTGATTTCCTGAATGCGATCAGTTCTAAACTGGCGATAATCTTTTCGCAAATGGCAATAGCCTAGAAAATACCAATTGTTATTATCGTGAAAAACCCCAACAGGTTCGAGATTTCGCTGTGTAGTTTCGTCCTTATCAAAAGTTTTGTAGGTTAAGAGAATTTGTTTTTTCTCTGCAATTCCTTCAAAAAGAACAGCCAGTGTATTCGGAGAATTATCATTAAACATTGGCTCTGCAGTCTGCATAACTACCCTTGACTCAATGTTAGAAAGCCAGTCTTTGTCTGCACTTCTTAAAACCGATTTCAGTTTGTACATCGCCGATGCGTGATGTGTTCCCAAAGAAGGATCTGTAAATTTCTGCATTAGTTTTTCGGCAGCAATAAAACTGCTTATTTCTTCTCGCGTAAACATTACGGGCGGAAGTCTATAACCTTCCATCAATGCATAGCCAACTCCTGCTTCACTATAAATAGGAACCCCAGAAGCTTCAAGCGTTCTAATATCCCTGTAAATAGTTCGTAAACTACAGTCAAAACGGTCTGCCAGTTCTTGTGCCTTTACAATCTTTTTTGACTGTAATTGAATAAGAATCGCAACAATTCGGTCAAATCGTTTTGGAGTTTCGTCGAGCATTTTTTCTTTTAAGTTCAAAAGTTCAGATGCTCAAAGTTACAAAGGTTTAGGGTTTAAAGAAATAAAAAAGCTGTCTCAATTTGGGACAGCTTTTTTATAAGTAAATAGCAGGAAAGAATTAAAATCTATATAAAAGACCAAATTGAGGTTGGTCAAAAATATTTTCAAATAAATTAATATTTAATTGGAAAGTATCAGATGAAGGACCATTTTCTGGAGAAACACTGTTGTAAGACAGCATATTTGCTAATACAAAAGTTACAGCAATATTTTTGGTTACAAAATAATTTAATCCCACAGTGATATCAGCAGTTAAACTGTTGTCAGTATCGCTTCCAACATTTGGTATATCTGTTTTGTTTCTTCCAAATCCTAAACCAGCTTCAGCATAAGTTTTTAAACGTTTTTTATCCAATTCCAAGAAATAGTAACGTGCAAAAGCTCCAACCCCAAATACATTAGTTTCTACTTGAGTTGTTTCTACCTTGTTGCTAGAGTAGTTTAATTTTGCTCCTACAGCAAATTTATCATTTAATAAGTACCCAAATTTTGGACTAAAACCATAATAATCTGCATCACCGCCTGTGCTAATTTTGATAGAACCTTCTAAGAACATATCACCGCTTTGAAAGGTTACTCCCTTTGCTGAGTTCATTTCCGAATCAACTTCTTCTTGTTGTGCATTAGCAAATGAGAAAGTTAACATCGATAAAAGAATAAAAAATTTAGTTTTCATAATAATAATTTTAAGTTGTAGGATTAAAGTTATATTTTAAAATCTAGAATTTTTAAAATCTAAATCGAATGCATCAATAATGAATCAATAGAGTTAAAAAAGATATAATTTTATAAGTATTTACTTGTTTAATTATGACCTAAAATTTAAGTTTTCAGGTGTCAATCTGAGTGTTTACTGAGAATTAATTCTTAAAAAATAAAAAACCCGATAACTTTTGTTATCGGGTTAATCTATATTCTCTATTCTATTTTCTAAAAAACTAGTCGTTCAGTTTCAAAACAGCCATAAATGCTTCTTGCGGAATCTCAACGTTTCCTACCTGACGCATACGTTTTTTACCTTTTTTCTGTTTTTCCAGCAATTTACGTTTACGCGAAATATCTCCACCGTAACATTTTGCGGTAACGTCTTTACGAAGTGCTTTAATTGTTTCACGAGCAATAATTTTTGCTCCAATTGCAGCTTGAATCGGAATATCAAATTGTTGTCTCGGGATTAACTCACGTAGTTTCTCGGTCATTTTTTTACCGATATTGTAGGCATTGTCTTCGTGGATTAATGCAGAAAGTGCATCGACAGTTTGTGCATTTAATAGAACGTCCAGTTTAACTAATTTCGACGTACGCATCCCGATAGGAGAGTAATCGAAAGAAGCATACCCTTTAGAAACTGTTTTTAAACGATCGTAAAAATCGAATACAATTTCCGCCAAAGGCATGTCAAAATTTAATTCAACACGTTCTGTTGTTAGGTAAGTTTGATTCGTAATTAAACCACGTTTTTCAATACATAAACTCATTACGTTTCCTACGAAATCAGCTTTTGTAATAATAGTAGCTTTTATATAGGGTTCTTCAACTCTGTCCAGTTTTGAAGGTTCTGGTAAATCTGATGGGTTGTTTACAATTAAAGGAGTTTCTGGATCTTTTTTGGTGTAAGCCAAATACGAAACGTTAGGAACTGTTGTAATTACAGTCATATCAAACTCACGCTCTAAACGCTCTTGGATAATTTCCATGTGAAGCATTCCTAAGAATCCGCATCGGAAACCAAATCCTAAAGCCGCAGAACTTTCAGGCGTAAAAACAAGCGAAGCATCATTCAATTGCAATTTTTCCATAGAAGAACGCAAATCTTCATAATCTTCTGTATCAACAGGATAAATTCCAGCAAATACCATCGGTTTTACATCTTCAAAACCAGTAATCATATTAGTTGTAGGCAATTTGGCATCAGTCAGCGTGTCACCAACCTTTACTTCTTTTGCTTCTTTAATTCCAGAAATCAAATAACCAACGTCGCCGGTAGAAATTACATTTTTAGGAACTTGATTTAATTTTAAAGTTCCAATTTCATCAGCAAAATATTCATTATCAGTTGCCATGAATTTAATTTTCTGACCTTTCCTGATTTCACCATTTACAACTCTAAAGATTACTTCGATACCACGAAACGGATTGTAAACCGAGTCAAAAATCAAAGCCTGTAAAGGTTCGTCTGGATTTCCTTTAGGTGCAGGAATTTTTTCGATAATAGCAGCAAGAATGTTCTCAACACCAAAACCAGTTTTTCCAGAAGCATGAATAATATCTTCTAATTTACAACCTAATAAATCGATAATATCATCACTAACTTCTTCTGGATTGGCACTTGGCAAATCGACTTTGTTTAAAACCGGAATAATTTCCAAGTCATTTTCAAGTGCTAAATATAAATTTGAAATCGTTTGTGCCTGAATACTTTGAGCAGCATCAACAATTAATAAAGCTCCTTCGCAGGCTGCGATAGATCTCGAAACTTCATACGAAAAATCTACGTGACCAGGAGTGTCAATTAAATTCAAGATGTATTCTTCCCCTTTATAAGTATATTCCATCTGAATGGCATGACTCTTAATGGTAATTCCACGCTCACGCTCCAGGTCCATGTTGTCAAGCAATTGTGCTTTTTCCTCACGAGCTGTAACGGTTTGTGTTGCGCTTAATAATCTGTCCGCCAATGTACTTTTACCGTGGTCAATGTGTGCAATAATGCAAAAGTTACGTATCTTCTTCATTTTTATATATCAGTTCTCTTAACGAGTTTAAGTATTTTTGGGTATAAATAACACTAAAGCAATAGCTTTAAAGCATGTTATTAAGGCGCAAAGATAGCGCAAAGTTTTGGATTCTGGAATGTTGATCTGCGATAGTTGATAGTTGTGAATTAAAAAGAAGCCTAAAATTCAAAATTGAATCCTTTTTCTGTTAATTTCTTGTACATTTCAGCATCAAATTTATAAAGTTTAGCTGCTCTGTGCGAAACGTCTTTTTGTTTTTCGTCGAGTTCTGTCAGCAGTTTCATGTGAAGAATTTTTCGTCTGAAATTCGATTTATCCAATTCAATTCCTAAAATTTCTTCGTACAAATGCATCAACTGCAATAACGTAAATTTTTCTGGAAGTAAATTAAAACCAATCGGCGCTTGACGAACGCGATTTCGCAGTTGCGATAAACTAAAATCTAGAATTTCGTTATGGTCAAAAATCAAATCTGGAATTTCATTTATTTTATACCATTTGGCTTCGATAACTCTTAAACTGGCTTTAATATTATAATCTTCTCGATTGACTAAAGTATAGTAACCAATGGTAACAACACGTCTTTCCAGAACACGTCTCGGGTTTGTAAAAGCTTTTAACTGCTCCAAATAAATATTTTCGAGACCAGTAAGTTCTTGTAGAATACGCTGGGCAGCATCATCTGCACTTTCGTCTATTTGAAGCCATCCGCCAAGAAGTCCCCATTTTCCTTTACTTTCACCTTGGGCATGCTGCACCAAGAGAACTTCGAGACTCTCTTTATTAAATCCGAAGAAAACACAGTCAATTGTGATTCCGTCTACGGCTGGTTTGTGATGATTAGTAGTTGTTTCTGTCAATTTTATTGTTGTGTTTCGAAGTGCAAAAAGTATTTTTATATCTCAATTGAAAATCAGAATTCAAAATTGAAACCTTTCTCCGTTAATTTCGTGTAAATTTCTGGATCAAACTTGTACAATTGAGCCGCTCGGTGAGAAACGTCTTGTTGTTTTTCGTCTAAAGCTGCCAAAAGTTTCATGTGAAGAATTTTTCTCCTAAAATTCGGTTTGTCCATCTCGATTCCTAAAATTTCCTCATAGAGCTGCATTAACTGTAATAAAGTAAATTTTTCAGGTAATAAATTAAATCCAATTGGAGTCTGGCGAACTTTATTTCGAAGGTGTTTCAAGCTATACGCCAAAATCTCATTATGATCATAAATCAAATCTGGAATACTGTTTATTTTGTACCATTTAGCATCCGAAGCTGTAAAACCTGCTTTAATATTGTAATCTTCTCTTTTGACCAAAGCATAATAACCAATCGTAATTACTCGTCTCAGCGGAAAACGATCTGGATCGCCAAATGCTTTCAGCTGTTCCAAATAGATATTATCCAGCCCAGTAAGTTCGTTCAATAAACGGTGTGCAGCATCATCTGTGCTTTCTTTTTTATAAATCCATCCCCCAGGAAGACCCCATTTTCCCTTACTGATTCCTTCTCCATGCTGTACCAAAAGCACCTCGAGACTGCCTTTGTCAAAACCAAAGATGACACAGTCAATCGTGATCGCATTCATGGCACTTTGTTCGTTTTTTGGAACAGTTCTGTCATCTACATTTTCAACCATATTCGAGATAAATTTTGACAAATTAAATAAATAAAATGATTATTAGCCTTCTTAAAAGCTTTATATTTTTTTTAACGAAACAAGATTTTGATAATCAGTGAATTAAAAATGTGCTAAAAAATGTATTAAAATACTCTAATTCTTAAATGACTGATTGTCAATTTTATAAAACGTTGATTTTTCTATATTTTTTATTTCAATTTTATTTCTCTTTTTACAGCATTGATAAAAATGAAATCATATTTATTAGAATAGAAAAAAAATAACCCTAATATTTTGTTAATATAGAAAATTTGTTTTACACTTGTAGTCAAATTTACCATAAGATAAATTCAAATTGACTATAAGTAAAAAAGGCAAAGCTACAACTTAACTTAAACTTACCACAAATGTTTTTTTAGAAATTGATTTTTAATCGATTTTGATGTTTAAAAACGTCTGCCTATAGTCTGCAAGTACTAAATGTTGGAGATGAGATTCAGGCCCTCATTTTTGGCATGACCTGCTTGGGAAGTTTTCCAGATTTCTCTTAGGGTAAAAATTACTAACTATAACTTAAACTTAATCAATTCTTACTATGAAAAGCAAAAATTGTATTACAACAAAGCTTCCATATTTTATGGCGGTGCTGCTTAGCGTATTTATGATGCAGTTTGGATTTGCACAAGAATCCAAAACTGTAAGTGGAACAATCACTTCTGCCGAAGACGGATTTGGAGTTCCCGGAGCAACTGTACAAGTACAGGGAACAAAATCGAGTACTGTTACCGATTTTGATGGAAAATATAAAGTAGAAGCTAAAACAGGAGATGTTTTAGTGATCACTTTCGTGGGATTTAAAACACAAAAAATTACTGTTGGCGCTCAGAAAGTTGTCAATTTAGTGCTGCAGCCAGAAACTGCAGAACTTAAAGAAATTGTAGTAATTGGTTATGGTACTCAAAAGAAGAAAGTTAATACAGCTGCAACTTCTTTGGTATCTGGAAAAGACATTCAGCAAGTAGCGAGTCTTGATGTTGTAAATGCTTTGCAAGGTCAGGCTTCTGGAGTTTCTGTAACTTCTTCTTCTGGTCAGCCTGGTGCGAATATGGTGGTAAATATTCGTGGTGCAGGTACAGCAGGAAACAGTGATCCGCTTTATGTTGTTGATGGTGTTGTGGTAGATAACGGAATTGGATACTTAGATCCTTCTGTTATTGAAAGGGTTGACGTTTTAAAAGATGCTTCTGCGGCTTCTATCTATGGAGCAAGAGCAGCAAACGGAGTTATCTTGGTTACAACTAAAAAAGGAAAAGATGGTAAAATGAATGTGTCTTTCAGTTCTTACACAGGTTTTCAGCAGATTGCTAAAAAACTGGATTTGATGAATACACAAGAATATACAACAATTATGAACGAAGCTCGTGTAAATTCTGGATATGCTCCATTATACACGAAAGAGCAAATTGCTGCATTTCCTGATCATGACTGGCAGAAAGATTTGTTTAATGAAGGTGCAATGAAACAAAACCACTCCCTTTTGATTACAGGTGGTGATGAAAAATCTACAATTGCAACTGGTTTATCGTACTACGGACAAGAAGGTATGATTGGTGGAGCAAATAATCAGTCTCAATACGATCGTGTTACTTTTACAGTAAACTCTACTTCAGAAGTTATTAAAGGATATTTGAAAATTGGTGAAAACTTCACTTTATCAAACATTAAATCAAGCGGTGTTGCAGATGATGGAATTTACAGCAACGCAATTAGAAGCTTCTTAAATGCTGCTCCAATTGATGCAGCGTATGATGCAAATGGAGATTTTGCCAGCTCAATTATCTCTGCAGATATTAGTAATCCAGTTGGATCTTTATACTATAACAACTTCAATCAAACAAAAACAAACCGTTATGTAGGTAATATTTTTGCTGAATTGAAATTTGCCAAGAACTTTACTTTCAGAACCAGTTATGGTGTTGATATGACAGATAGTAACTACCGTTCTTTCAGACCTGTTTATTCTCTTTCTTCAAATGATAATAATACAGTTTCTAGTGTTACTCAAAGCTCAACAAAATCAATGGGATGGATTTTTGAGAATACACTTCAATACAAATTCAACATTGCTTCTGCTCATAATTTTGATGTGTTAGTGGGTACTTCTGCTAAAAAGAACACGGCAGATTACATGGAAGGACAAGGAAGAAACTTAATTTTTGATGATTTTGAACATGCTTATTTGGATAATGCAAAAGATCCAACATCAAATGTGGTAAAAGGAAACCGTAGAGATTACGCTATTCAATCGTACTTCGGACGTTTATTGTACGATTATGATAATAAATATTTATTCTCAGCTACAGTGCGTCGTGACGGATCTTCAGAATTTGGTCCAGACAACAAATATGCTATTTTCCCATCGTTCTCTGCTGGTTGGAATTTAGACAAAGAAGCTTTCTTTAAAGAAAATAAAGTATTAAATACTTTCAAATTAAGAGCAAGCTGGGGGCAAAATGGTAACGATCAATTTGCAAGAAGATTTGCTTATATGTCGGTTGTAAACTCAACAGATAAAACGTATCATTTTGGAACAGGTGACGAAACTTTATTAGTAGGTTCAAGCCCAGATCAGTTAGCAAATAGAAACTTAAAATGGGAAACTTCTGAGCAGTTGGATTTAGGTTTTGATGCTACTTTATTTACCAACTTTACTTTAACTTTCGATTACTATGATAAGAAAACGAAAGACTGGTTAGTTCTTGCTTCTATCCCGGCTTATGCTGGAGCTACCGCACCTTATATTAATGGTGGAGATGTGAGTAATAAAGGTTTTGAAATTGGATTGGCTTATCGTACACGTTTTGGAAAAGATTGGAATTTTGGAATCAATGCAAACCTTTCTCGTAACCAAAACGAAGTATTACGAATTGCAAACAACGAAGGAATTATTCACGGAGAATCAAATGTTTTATTCCAAGGTTTAGACGAAATGAACCGTGTTGAGGTGGGTAAACCAATGGGTTATTTCTACGGATTAAAAACAGCTGGAATTTTCCAAAATGCTGCAGAAGTTGCAGCTGGAGTTCAGCCAAATGCACAACCTGGAGATGTTCGTTTTGTAGATTTGAACACTGACGGAAAAATTGATGCAAATGATAAAACACAAATCGGAGATCCAAACCCAGATATTAACTACGGTGTTAATTTAGAATTATCGTACAAAGCTTTTGATTTATCTATTAATACTTATGGTACTGCTGGAGGACAAAACGTTTTTGGAATTCACGATTACACTCGTGCCTACACAAACAACACTACAGATGTTTTAAACAGATGGACAAGCGAAGGAACTTCAAACACAGTTCCAAGAGTAACATACGGAACAGATGATAATGGTAACTATACTAAATTCTCTGATTTGTACATTCAGGATTCAGATTTCTTCAGAATTAAAAATGCTACAATTGGATGTGATTTGACAAAGTTAACAGACAAGTTGAAATTCTTCTCTAAATTCAGATTGTACGTTGCAGGAAATAACATTTACACATTCACGAAGTACAAAGGAATGGATCCAGAAATTGGTTTCGGAAACGTAAATCAATCTTGGGCTAAAGGAATCGATGTTGGATATTATCCGCAGCCAAGAACCTACATGATGGGTCTAAATGTTAACTTTTAAATTTTGAACACGATGAAAACATATATAAAATTATTTGCACTTTCAAGCTTACTAACCTTAGGCGCTTGTTCGGAAGATTTTTTGGAGAACGAACCATATACAGATAAAGTAACAGAGAATTTTTATAAAACTCCTTCTGATGCTTTTGAAGGTTTGGTAGCCGTTTATGATGTATTGCAAAGAGAAGCTTACGGTACTCAATTGATCGTAAGTGAGCAGGCATCTGACAACTGTTTTGGAGGATTTGGTATTGCAGATCCAACAGTAGATTTGCAGTGGGACCGCTTTCAATATACTACAGATAAAGATATGAATGCCCTGACTTGGACAAACTCTTATCTTGGAATTTACAGAGCAAACATTTTATTAGAAAACCTAGACAAAGTAAACTGGGGATCTGATACAGCTTTGAAAACGCGTTACGAAGCTGAAGCACGTTTCTTAAGAGCACATTTTCATTTCCAAGCGGCAAAAATGTTTGGAGATATTATTCCGTTAGATCATACGGTAACGACAAGTGAATTTGAATTACCAAGACAAGCACCAGAAGTTACTTATGCTTTAATTGCAAACGATTTAAAATTTGCTGCAGATAACTTAGGTCCAGAAAATTACTCACAAGCAGTAAATGCAAATTACGGACGTATTACAAAATGGGCTGCAGAAGCTTATTTAGCTAGAACATTCTTGTTTTACACAGGAGCTTACAACAAAACAGATTTAGCAGGTGTAGTTACAAAAGCGCAGGCTGTAAATTACATTAACGATGCTGTAAATAATAGCGGACACGGTTTAGTAGCAGATTTTGCGAATCTTTGGTTAGCAGCTTCTTTTGAAAATTTTGCTGGAGAAGATAATACAGAAATGGTTTGGGCTGTTCGTTTCAACGGTTCAGGGAAAGGAAACTGGGATCTTCACGAAGGAAACCGTTTTCAGGTAAACATTGCACCGCGTGGAGGTTCAATAGGAAAATATGCAACAGGATGGGGAGGAGCAACAGTAAACCCAAAATTGGTTGAAGCTTATGAAGCAACAGATACTAGAAAAGCAGCTTCATTTATTGATTATGCAGGTGAGAATTTAAATTTTGATGCTCAAGCTAGAGAACAGCGTCAATACACTGGATATTCTTGGAAAAAATATTGTCCAATTACGAATGCAGCGGGAACAGCAGTTGTAGAAGCCAATGGAGGAAATTTCCAAATTGATAACTATCAGGATTATGCAATTATTCGCTTTGCAGATGTTTTATTAATGGCTGCCGAATTGAATTTAGGAACAAATGCAGCATTGGCACAAGCAGATCTAGACAGAGTTCGTGATCGTGCTTTTAAAAGTACAACACATAGAATTCCTGCAACTCAAGCCAATATTATGCAAGAGCGCCGTTTAGAATTGGCATTGGAAGGTTTACGTTATTTTGATTTAATCAGACAAGGAATGCCAGCAATGAAAGCAGCTATTGACAACAATACTGGAGATTCTCAGTTTGCCGTAACATTTAGACCAGAAACTCTCGGATGGTTTCCTTTACCACAATCACAAATAGTACTTTCAAATGGTACTATTCAACAAAATCCAGGTTGGAATTAACTTTAAACAAATTGATTATGAAACGTATATTATATATAGTATTAACGGCTGTAACAATCAGTTCGTTTTTATTCTCTTGTGAGCCTGTTGAAGATCGCGAAAGTTTGCCAGCAATCACAGTAACACCAGAAACACTTAAATATTCTATCACTCAGGATGCAGTAAACAAAAATGTTTTAATCCTTAAAAGTGAAGATCCAACTGTAATTCCATATTGGAAATTTGTAGATGCATCAGGAAATGAATTAGGGCATTCAAACAAAAGCGATGATCGTGTAACATTACCTTTCGCAGGAAAATACAATGTTTATTTTACAGCCTATACAAGAGGAGGTTCAGTAGACGCGGTTCCAACTGTAGTTGATGTTCCTGAAAACGATGATACTTATTTCAGCGATCCAAGATGGGAGATGCTGACCAATGGTGTTGCAGGAAAAACATGGGTATTAGATTTTGTTGATCCTGTTGGATGGGCTGGTTTAGATTATCCTTCAACATCTGGAGATAACTGGAGCTGGCTTCCAGATTATGCAAGCAATTCATGGGTTATGCCAAATAAAAATTGGGGCGAAATGTATTTTGATTTAAATGGAAATTACAATACAACTGTTACTCAAACAGCTATTGCAAATAACAATCAGACTACTAAGAAAAACACATACAAATTTGATATTGCAAACAATAGAATAATTTTTAATGGAGGAGTAGAAATGCTTTACGGTGGTGATTACTATCTAGATTGCAGCAATTGGTACAATGTAAAAGTGGTTGAGCTTACTGCAACCTCTTTACGACTGGCTGTTATAAGAGATAAAAGTAGAACCGGCGAAGGTGTTTGTTTAATTGTTTTCCATTACAAACCAAAATCATAAGTTAGTTAGTTTTGAAGTCTCAGTTTTAAACATGTTTCTAACGTGCTTTAAGACTGAGACTTAAATTATTTAAAGAAGAAATATTCGAAATCGATTTTTATTTCTATCTTCCAATTCCAAAAACACAAAAAGTAGCTATGCATATTAGAAAAAACATAAAAAGCATATGTTTGTTGGCAGTAGCAGCAGGAGTAATTTTACTCAATTCCTGCGCTAAAAAAGAGGAGGCATTTATAAATAGAAAAGTTTCTTTTAATACAGATTGGAGTTTCCATCTAAACGATAGTATTATTGATAAAGATACCATTGGAAGTACCACTAAATGGAGAAAACTAGACGTTCCTCACGATTGGAGCATCGAAGGAAATTTTGATGAAAAAAGTCCGGCTGGTTATGGCGGAGGAGCATTAAACGGAGGTTTAGGCTGGTACAAAAAAACATTCAAAGTGGCTGCAGAAGATAGCACAAAAGTTACTTCAATTACTTTTGACGGCGTTTACAAAAACAGCGAAGTCTGGCTAAACGGACATTATTTAGGAAAACGTCCAAACGGATATATTGGTTTTCAATATGAAATCTCCAAATATTTAAATTACGGAGATAAAAACAACGAAATTATTGTTAAGGTTGACAATTCAAAACAACCCAATTCAAGATGGTATTCAGGTTCTGGAATTTTTAGAAATGTCTGGATTGAAACCACAGATAAACTGCATGTTGCACAGTGGGGAACTTACGTGACAACGCCAAAAGTTACTGCTGACACAGCTTCGGTAAATATTGAAAATACAATTCAGAATCAATATTCGACTTCAAAGAAAGCAACAGTAACAACAACTATTTTTTATGGTATAGGAAATGATCTTAGAAGAATAAAATCGACTAGTCAAAATATAACAATTGGTGCAAATGCCAATCAAACAAGTAAACAACAAATACAAGTACCAAATCCTGTTTTATGGTCTGTTGAAAAACCAGAATTGTATACAGCTGTTACGGAAATTTCGCTTGACGATAAAATCATTGATCAATACAAAACCAATTTCGGAATTAGAGATTTTAAATTCGATTTGAACAAAGGTTTTATTTTGAATGGAAAACAGGTTAAAATAAAAGGAGTTTGTTTACATCACGATTTAGGCCCGTTGGGATCTGCAATTAATACTCGCGCCATTGCACGTCAATTGGAAATCATGAAAGAAATGGGTGTAAACGGAATCAGAACTTCTCATAATCCACCCGCTCCGGAACTTTTAGACCTTTGCGATAAAATGGGTTTCATTGTCATGGATGAAGCTTTTGACATGTGGAAACAAACCAAAACCAAATACGATTACGGAAATGATTGGGACAAATGGCATAAAAAAGATCTAATCGATCAATTGCTTCGCGACCGAAATCATCCAAGTATTTTTGTTTGGAGTATTGGAAATGAAATCCCGGAACAATGGAATGAAAAAGGTGTTGAAATTGCCAAAGAATTAGCAGCAATCACCCGCCAATATGATAAAACACGTCCGTTGACCGCTGCGATGAATCCGCCGGTAAACATGAATATTGATGCCGTGACTTTACAATTTGAGAAAAAAGATGTTTCGATCAATCCGCTTGCTGGATCTGGAGTCTTAGATTTAATCGGATACAATTATGCGCATCAAACGTACGAACATCACCAGAAAAACTTTCCAAATACACCTTTCATCGCAACCGAAACGACTTCAGGTTTGCAGACAAGAGGATATTACGATGCCGTTTCAGACAATATCAAAAAATGGCCGGTAAGATGGGATCTTAAATTTACAGAAGGAAATCCAGGAAATACCGTTTCAGCTTACGATCAGGTACAGACACCTTGGGGTTCTACACACGAAGCAACTTGGAAAGTAATCAAAAAACACGATTTCCTTTCTGGAATGTACATATGGACCGGTTTCGATTATATCGGAGAACCAACGCCATACGAATGGCCGTCTATCAGTTCGTATTTCGGAATTGTAGATTTGGCCGGTTTCCCGAAAGATGTGTATTATATGTACCAAAGCGAATGGACAGACAAAACGGTTCTGCACATTTTCCCGCATTGGAACTGGAAGGCTGGACAAACTGTTGATGTTTGGGCTTATTATAACAAAGCCGATGAGGTGGAACTTTTTGTAAACGGAAAATCGGTTGGAAAAAGAGCTAAAAAAGGAGATGATTTACACGTAATGTGGCGAATTCCTTTTGAAGCAGGAACCTTAAAAGCAGTTTCTCGTAAAGACGGAAAAGTGGTTTTAGAAAAAGAAATCAAAACCGCTGGAAATCCATCTCAATTAAAATTGACTGCGGACAGAAGCACGATAAAAGCAGATAAAAATGACTTGTCATTTATTACAGTTGATATTTTAGACGATAAAGGAACATTAGCTCCAAATGCCAATAACGAAATTAATTTCTCTTTAAAAGGAAACGGAAAAATTGTGGGTGTTTGCAGTGGAGATCCGGTAAGTCACGAACCGTATAAAGGAACTAAACACACAGCTTTGGCTGGAAAATGTTTGGTAATTGTACAATCAGGAGATCAATCTGGAAGATTGGAATTAACCGCAAAAGCAAACGGATTAAAGCAATCGACAATTGTAATTACAGCAGAATAACACATATAATTCGTTAAATTTTAACACATAGAAACATAGATTTTTTGTTTGTAAAAAAGAAAATTAAAAGAAACTAGTTTTTAACACATAGCTATGTGAATTTAAACAAGTGAAACGCCTTTTTCAAGACCAATGAACCATGATTCTATGTGTTTAAAAGATTTTAAGGGATAAAAAGTTAAACTTAGAAAGTTGATAAAAAATAAAATTAACCAATGAAAAACTCAAAACTAACCGCATTATTTTCTGCCTTAATGTTTGGATTTATTGCGGTGCCGAAAGCATCAGCACAAATTCAAAATGCAGAAGTATTAAATGCACCAATTGATATCAGTAAAGATTTTCAGAATTATCTGAACACCTTTTATTTCGCAGATGAATTGGCCTCTTTTGATCCTGCAACAGGAAAAGGAACTATAAAATATTTGAGATACAATTACAAAACGCGTCAGGCTTTCAACAACATGATGATGAAACCTGATGTAGAAAAAGCAAACGAATTCCCAACAACAGAATACGCAGAATCTCCAGTTTTGCCGTTTGAAATTCAGTTTGTTTCCGATAGAACAGTTAGAATCAAAACGACTTCTGGACCGCAGTTTCATCCGCAAAAAGAATCTTTAATGCTGGTTGACGGCGTTGCGCCAAATCACCCGGAATTATGGAAATATTCTAAAATCGAAGGCGGTCACAGTTATACAAGTAAACACGGAAGAGTTGAAATTTTGACAAAACCGTGGCATGTAAAAATTTACGATGAAAAAGGAAAATTACTGACAAGCACGCTTCACGATACCGATTTTAAAAATACGTATACACCAACACTTCCGTTTTCTTACGTTCGCAGAAACAGCGATTATTCCAGAAGTATGGGCGCGGCGTTCAGCTTAGAACCAGACGAAAAAATATTTGGCTGCGGGGAATCTTTCACGCAATTCAACAAACGCGGGCAAAAAGTAGTTTTATGGACAGATGACGCCAACGGAATCCAAAATGAAACGATGTACAAACCGATTCCGTTTTACATGAGCAGCCGTGGTTACGGAGTTTTCATGCATCATTCGACACCCATTACAGTTGACTTTGGAAAATATTTTTCAAGTGCAAACGAAATGTATATTGGCGATGACGAAGCTGATTTGTTTTTCTTTATCGGAGAACCAAAAGACGTTTTAGATCAGTATACTAATTTGACTGGAAAAGCTGCGATGCCGCCACTTTGGTCTTTCGGTTTCTGGATGAGCCGTATCACGTATTTCTCAGAAAAAGAAGGAAGAGATGTAGCAAGAGATTTGCGTAAATACAAAATCCCAACCGATGTTATTCATTTCGATACAGGATGGTTTGATGTAGATTGGAGAAACAACTACGAGTTTGCAAAATCTCGTTTCCCAGACGCAACCAAAATGATGTCTGATTTAAAGAAAGATGGTTTTCAGGTTTGTTTATGGCAATTGCCGTATTTCACGCCAAAGAATACTTTGTTTCCAGAAATCATGGAGAAAAACTTAGCGGTAAGAGACAGAAAAGGAAATCTTCCGTACGAAGATGCGGTTTTAGATTTCTCAAATCCAGAAACGATTTCTTGGTATCAAGGTAAATTGAAAAAATTATTTGATGAAGGCGTAGCCGTTTTCAAAGTAGATTTTGGAGAAGCTGCACCGCCGGACGGAATTTACCATTCTGGAAGAACCGGTTTCTACGAGCACAATTTATACCCGTTACGTTACAACAAAGCCGTTGCAGAAATTACGCAGAAAGAAAAAGGTTATACTTTAATCTGGGCGAGAAGCACTTGGGCAGGATCGCAGCGTTACCCATTACATTGGGGAGGAGATTCTGAAACTTCAAACGGAGCCATGTCGGCAGAATTACGCGGCGGACTTTCATTAGGTCTTTCTGGTTTCAGTTTCTGGAGTCATGATGTGGGAGGTTTTGCAACTAAATCTCCTGAGAATATTTACAGAAGATGGACGCCATTCGGAATGTTCACTTCGCACGTAAGAAGCCACGGAGAACCTCCGCGCGAGCCTTGGTTGTACAGCAAAGAGTTCTTAGAAGGATTTAGAAAAGCAGATAATATGCGTTATGAATTAATGCCATATATCTATGCTCAGGCAAAAGAAAGTTCTCAAAAAGGTTTACCGATGATGCGTGCTTTATTTGTAGAATATCCAAACGATCCCGGTGCTTGGTTAGTTGACAATCAATATTTATTTGGTTCAAGTATTTTAGTAGCGCCGCTTTTTGAAGAGGTTGAAGAAAGAGACGTTTATCTTCCAGAAGGAACTTGGATCGATTACCAAACTAAGAAAGTATACCAATCGGGATGGCATAAAATTAAAGCTGGCGAAGTGCCAATTGTAGTTTTAATTAAAGACGGAACTGCGATTCCACACATCGGTTTAGCGCAGTCTACAAAAGATATGGATTGGACAAAACTGACATTAAAAGTTTATGCAAGCGACAAAACAACTTCGGCAACAGCTAAAGTATTTTTACCAGAAGGCGATGCAGTACAGGAAATAAAAGTTACCAAAAACGGAAACAATTTTGATGTAACTGCAAATCCATTAAACGGAAAAACCACTTTCAAAACGGAGTGGATTAAATAAAAAGTTATAGCCACGAATTCACGAATTTAATCTGTATAATTCGTGAATTCGTGGCGAAAAAAGTAAACACATAGAAACATAGACTTTTTGTTTCTGAAAAGAGAATAAAAAGAAACTAGTTTCCAACACATAGCTATGTGAATTTAAACAAGTGAAACGCCTTTTTTTAGTTTCAAATAAACTATGATTCTATGTGTTTAAAATAATCTAGCCAAAGATTTAATTAATAAAATTCGTGAATTCGTGGCTAAAAAAATATAATACCAAAAAACATGAAAAACTATCTAATTCTCCCAGCCGTTTTGTTTTCAGTAGCAATGGGCTACAGTCAGAAAAACAAAAACGCTTACGAACTGGCATCGCCAAACGGAAAGAATACAATCAAATTTGAGCTGGTAAAAAATGCTCCAAAATATGCTGTTTCACACGGAAAAACCGAAGTAATAACACCTTCTGATTTAGGGTTTTTACTAAAAGGAAATGAAGATTTAAGTTCAAATTTTGAAATTAAGGGAGCAAAAACTTCTTCGTTTGATGAAACTTGGGAACAAGTTTGGGGAGAAAAGAAAAATATCAGAAACAATTACAATCAGTTGGTAGTTGATTTGCAGCAAAAAACTGGAAACAAAAGAAAATTACAAATCCAGTTCCGTGCTTTCGACGATGGAGTAGCGTTTCGATATGTTTATCCAAAACAAAACGTAAAAGACAGTATTTTCATCATGGATGAAAAAACGACTTTTAACTTAAAAGAAGATGGAAAAGCATGGTGGATTCCGGCAAATAGAGAAAACCGCGACGAATATCTTTTCAAAGATGCGCCGGTAAGCACACTAGACACCGTTTTAACTCCATTAACAATAGAAAGTAAAAGCGGATTGGCTCTAAGTTTTCACGAAGCAAACTTGATAGATTTTGCAAGTATGACTTTGGTAAACAATAAAGGAACAGAATTAAAATCGGATTTGGTGCCATGGCCTGATGGTGTAAAAGTTCGTGTAAAAGATACTTTCACTTCTTCTTGGAGAACCATTCAAATTGGAGAAAATCCAGGTGAATTGATCACTTCATATTTGGTTTTAAACTTAAACGAACCAAATAAGTTAAAAAATACAAACAGTTATTTCAAACCATACAAATATTTAGGAATCTGGTGGGGAATGCACATCGGGAAATATACGTTCTGGGAAAGCGATAAACAAGGTGCAACAACTAAAAACGCCGAAGCTTATATCGATTTTACAGCAAAAGAAGGTTTCAACCATTTATTGATCGAAGGATGGAATAAAGGATGGACGCCGGGCTGGTACGAAAATCGTATGCACATGTTCAGCTTTACAAAAAGTGCAGACAATTTTGATTTAGAAAAAGTAGTCGCTTACGGAAAAAGCAAAAACGTCGAATTAATCGGTTATCACGAAACAGGTTCAAACCTGATTAATTACTTGCAACAAGTAGATGAAGGTTTTGCCTTATACAAAAAACTAGGAATTCACACAGTAAAAATTGGTCACGTTGGTTCTAAATTGAACATGAAACAAATGCACTTCGGACAGTTTGGAGTGAACTATTTCAGATACATTTTAGAAAAAGCAGCACAGTACGATTTAGCAGTTTTATACCACGAATCAATTAAAGATACAGGAGAAAGAAGAACTTTCCCAAACATGGTTTCGAGAGAAGCAGCACGCGGACAAGAATACAACGCGTGGAGTGAAGGAAATCCGCCAAACCATTTAAGTATTATTCCATTTACAAGATTACTTTCCGGACCAATGGATTTTACACCTGGAATTTTTGATGTTGAGGTAAAACAAGGTTACCCAGGAAAAAGAATCCAAGGAACAGTTGGACAGCAGTTGGCATTGTATGTAGTGCTTTATTCTCCAATTCAAATGCTGGCAGATCTTCCAGAAAACTACGAAGGAAAACCAGCTTTACAATTCTTAAAAGATGTTCCAACAGATTGGGAAGACACTAAGATTGTAGAAGGAAAAATTGGTGAATACATTACAACAGCTAGAAAAGACAGAAACAGTGCCGACTGGTATTTAGGAACTTTGACAAATGAAAAACCAAGAAATGTAGAAGTTTCATTATCATTCTTAGATCCAAATGCAACTTACGAAGCACAGATTTATGTAGATGCCGAAGGAACAGATCAAACACACAATCCAGAAGCAGTAGCAATTTCGAAGAAAACAGTAAAAGCTTCAGATAAGTTACAATTGAAATTAGGCGGAGCTGGCGGTGGTGCAGTAAGATTCAAAAAATTATAATCATTATGTTATCCTAACAGGTTTTCAAAACCTGTTAGGTATCAATATTATATCATAACTAAACGCTTTTTAGATTGGTTGAAATATACCTAACAGGTTTTCAAAACCTGTTAGGATAGTAAAAAAAACATTTCCAGATGAAAAAACTTTTAATAGCAGCAGTTTTAATTACTTCAGTCCATTTGATGGCTCAAGACCGAACGATAAAAGTAGATTACAACAAATCGGCTGGAAAATTAAACACCATGTTTAAAGAATGCATCGGTGCGGGAAGAGCAAACGAAGGTTTGAGAGCCGACTGGCAGCAGCAATTAGCATTGGTTAAAAAAGAATGCGATTTTAAATACATTCGTTTTCATGGTTTGTTGTCTGATGATATGGCGGTTTACCGTGAAGATTCAAAAGGAAATCCAGAATACAATTACCAATACGTAGATGTTTTGTTTGATTATATTGTGAGTCTGAAAATGAAACCTTTTGTTGAATTAGGCTTTATGCCGAATGCATTGGCAAGTGGAAAAGAAACTATTTTTTGGTGGAAAGGAAATGTGACGCCTCCAAAAGATTATAAAAAGTGGGAAGATTTAATCAAAAATCTAACCCAGCATTTTACAGAACGTTACGGAGTTGAAGAAGTAAAAACATGGTATTTTGAAGTTTGGAACGAACCAAATTTAACACCAGGTTTTTGGACAGGAACTCAGGCAGAATATTTCAAATTGTATGATTATGCAGCTCGCGGTGTAAAAGCAGTAAACAAAGATTACAAAGTTGGCGGACCAACAACAGCAGGAGCAGGATGGGTTCCTGAAACAATCGATTTTTGTGCTAAAAACAATGTGCCTTTAGATTTTATCTCGACGCATACTTATGGTGTAAACCAAGGATATTTGGATGAATTCGGAACTTCTGGAACCGTTTTAAGTCCAGACGAAAACAGTATTAACGGAGACGTTATTAATTCGCGTAAGCAGATTACCAATTCGGCTAAACCCAATTTAGAACTGCATTACACAGAGTGGAGCTCTTCTTACACGCCGGCAGATCCCATTCACGACAGCTATCATTCGGCAGCTTATATTCTGCAGAAATTAAAACAAGTCGGCAATGCTGCAAACTCCATGTCGTATTGGGTTTTTACAGATATTTTTGAAGAACCAGGGCCAAGATTTACGCCTTTTCATGGCGGCTTCGGATTGTTGAATACGCAGGGAATTAAAAAGCCAGCTTATTTTTCGTATCAGTTTTTGAACAAATTGGGAGAAACAGAACTTCAAAATTCGGATAAAGCTTCGTGGACTTCTAAAAATACAAAAGGCGATGTACAAATTTTACTTTGGGATTTTACCAATACACATCCGGGCGAGAAAGTTTGGAATCAAACCTATTACGTTCAGGATCTTCCATCAAAAGAAAAAGGAAAAGTAAAGGTAGAAATTGACGGAATGCAGAAAGGAAAATATACTTTAGAAATCTATAAAGTAGGTTACAAAGTAAATGACGTTTATGCCGATTATCTGGCTTTAAACAAACCAAGTCAGTTGACGCGTGAGCAGGTAAATAATATGAAAAAGAAAAATAACGGCGATCCAATTGCAACAGAAAAAATAACAATTGATGCAAAAGGAACGTTCAGCAGAGAATTCAAAATCAATGAAAACGACGTTGTTTTTCTAAATTTGATAAAACAATAGACAAAAAACCACAAACATATAATATTAACGGTATTTAAAGATCATGTGTGAGGTATCAGAAATCTTTAAATCTAAAAACATCTAACTATCTATGAAAAACAAAATGATATTCCTTTCGGCAGCTCTTGTTTTTGCATTGTTTACTTCATGTAAAAATGATGCACAAACGTTAGCTTCAAATACAGCAGAGACAGAAGAATACGTAGGAAAAGAAATAAGCACAGATCATGATGCGGAAATCGACAAACTGATTTCGCAGATGACATTAGAAGAAAAAATAGGAATGCTTCACGGGAACAGCATGTTTGCCAATGCAGGCGTAAAACGTTTAGGAATTCCAGAATTAAAAATGGCCGATGGTCCTCTAGGAGTTCGTGAAGAAATCTCACGCGACAATTGGGCTCCAGCGGGATGGACAAACGACTTTGCAACTTATTATCCTGCAGGAGGCGCTTTGGCAGCAACTTGGAACGCAGAAATGGCGCATACTTTTGGAACCAGTTTAGGAGAAGAATTACGTGCCAGAGACAAAGATATGTTACTTTCGCCAGCCATCAATATGGTGAGAACACCGCTTGGAGGAAGAACATACGAATACATGTCTGAAGATCCGTTTTTGAATAAAAAAATCGCCGTGCCTTTGATCGTTGGTTTACAAGAAAAAGACGTAATGGCTTGCGTAAAACATTATGCAGCAAACAATCAGGAAACGAATCGTGATTTTGTCGATGTACAAATTGACGAGCGTACACTTCGTGAAATTTACCTTCCAGCTTTTGAAGCTTCAGTAAAAGAAGCAAAAGCATACAGTATAATGGGCGCTTACAATAAATTTAGAGGCGAATATTTATGTGAAAATGATTATATGCTGAATAAAATCCTTCGTGATGAATGGGGATTTAAAGGAATCGTAGTTTCTGACTGGGCTGCGGTGCATTCGACAGCAAAAGCCTTAAAAAATGGTTTAGATATTGAAATGGGAACACCAAAACCATTCAACGAATTTTTCTTAGCCGATAAATTAATTGCAGCCGTTAAATCGGGAGAAGTTTCTGAAAAAGAAATTGATCTTCACGTAAAACGTATCTTAAGAACACTGTTTCAAGTAAAAGCAATGGGTGGCGGAACTCGTGCCAAAGGAAGCATTGCAACCGAAGCGCATTACCAAGATGCTTACAAAATTGCTGCAGAAGCAATCGTGTTGTTGAAAAACGATAATAATGCATTACCATTAAAACTAGACGGAGTGAAATCTATTGCCGTTATTGGAAACAATGCAACAAAGAAAAATGCTCTAGGCGGATTTGGTGCCGGAGTTAAAACAAAAAGAGAAGTTACGCCTTTAGAAGGTCTTAAAAACAGACTTCCTTCATCAGTTAAAATCAATTACGCAGAAGGATATTTAGAGCGTTATGATGAAAGAAACAAAGGCAATTTAGGAAATATTACAGCTAACGGTCCAGTAACCATCGATAAATTAGACGATGCAAAAGTACAAGAAGCAGTAGAAGCAGCTAAAAATTCTGATGTTGCGATCATTTTTGCGGGTTCAAACCGTGATTATGAGACAGAAGCATCAGATAGAAGAGATTTGCATTTGCCTTTCGGACAAGAAGAATTGATTAGAAAAGTAACTGCTGCTAATCCTAAAACTATTGTAGTGATGATTGCCGGAGCTCCTTTTGATATTAATGAAGTAAGCCAGAAATCTTCTGCTTTAGTTTGGAGCTGGTTCAATGGTTCTGAAGGCGGAAATGCTTTAGCAGATGTAATTTTAGGAAAAGTAAATCCGTCAGGAAAATTGCCTTGGACAATGCCTAAACAATTAAAAGATTCTCCTGCACATGCAACAAACAGTTTCCCTGGAGATAAGACTGTAAATTATGCTGAAGGAATCTTAATCGGATACCGTTGGTTTGATACTAAAAATGTGGCTCCTTTATATCCTTTTGGTTACGGATTATCATACACAACTTTTGCGCTTGATAATGCAAAAGCAAATAAAGAATCTTACGCTCAAAATGAGGTAATTGAAGTTACAGTTGAGGTTAAAAACACTGGAAAAGTAGACGGAAAAGAAGTAGTGCAACTATACACTTCAAAATCTGATTCTAAAATTACCCGTGCAGCACAAGAACTAAAAGGTTTCAAAAAAGCTTCTGTGAAAGCAGGAGGCTCTGAAAAAGTAACTATTAAAGTTCCAGTAAAAGAATTGGCTTATTACGATGTTGCCTCTAAAAAATGGACAGTTGAGCCAGGAAAATACACTATCAAAATTGGAACTTCTTCTAGAGATATTAAAAAAGAAATTCAAGTAACAGTAAAATAACCGCTGTTCTTTTTTGATAAAATCTAACTATAATTAACGCCAGCCCTTTTAAAGCTGGCGTTGATGTTAACCACCAAACCAAATAACATGAAAAATACAATTAAAGATTATCTGTTAAGCTTTGCCATGTGTTTTGCTTTTTTAGGAGTTTTAGCCTGTAGTTCTGAGAAAGAAGATACAAATCCTGTATCCATAAAGACAGTTGTTTCGAGCATTAATAAAATTGATTTTGAAAGTAAAGAAACTACAGTTGAGATTACTATTAATTCTAATGCAACAAATTGGACTTTAAGTAATCCCGCAAGTTGGATAAAATTAAGTCAAGCAGTTGGGACTTCAGGAAGCACGATTGTAAAAATTACGGCTTCAGAAAATGTAGATACAGCAGTACGAAAGACAGTATTGAAATTAACTTCTACAGAAGGGAATGCTTCAGAAATTTTGATTTCTCAGGCAGCAGGAAGTTTGTACCCAAGTTATAATACGAATCCAATTGCGGCAGATGCCTCTGGAATGGGAAGTTCAGCAGTTGAATTGGCAGCTAAGATTAAACTCGGATGGAATATCGGAAATACTTTGGAAGCAACTGGAGGTGAAACCGCTTGGGGAAATCCAAAAGTTACCAAAGAGCTGATTGATGCTGTAAAAGCAAAAGGTTTCAATGCCATCAGAATTCCGTGTTCTTGGAATCAGAATTTAGAAAATGCTTCAACAGCAAAAATTAAAACCGAATGGCTGAACAGAGTGAAAGAAGTAGTGCAATACTGCGTGGATAATGATATGTATGTTTTGGTTAATATTCACTGGGACGGCGGATGGCTGGAAAACAATATTACCGAAGCTAAAAAAGTAGAAAACAACGCCAAACAAAAAGCTTTTTGGGAACAAATTGCAACACATTTAAGAGGTTTCGATGAGCATTTGCTTTTTGCAAGCGCCAACGAACCATCGGTTGAAGATGCTGCTCAAATGGCAGTTTTAACTTCTTACCACCAAACTTTTATTGATGCAGTTCGTTCAACTGGAGGAAAAAATGCTTCTCGTGTTTTAGTCGTTCAAGGGCCGACAACAGATATCGAAAAAACAAACAAATTAATGACTACATTGCCAGTAGATAAAGTAACTGGCAGAATGATGGTCGAAGTGCATTATTATTCACCTTGGAACTTTGCTGGTTTAACCAAAGACGAAACTTGGGGTAAAATGTTTTATTATTGGGGAACTGGTTTTCACTCTACAACCGATACAGAACGAAATGCCACTTGGGGTGAGGAAGCAGATTTGGAGAAAAACTTCAAA
>Ga0182006_1000392_pt1 | contig 35983 bp, 33 predicted proteins | sample Sormic07211104_1_FD_123022 | JGI IMG/M metagenome (GOLD analysis project Ga0182006, IMG submission 123022) | Rhizosphere microbial communities from Sorghum bicolor, Mead, Nebraska, USA - 072115-104_1 MetaG | ecosystem: Host-associated > Plants > Roots > Rhizosphere | place: USA: Nebraska...
ACGATGCCGAGAATCAGCGCTTTGATGGCGAGTGCGATATCCATGCAGTAAGCAAAGAGGGAAAAAGAAAATGAAGCGCTGGGCGCGCAGCAGAATTCAGGGCCGCTTGGCCTGAACGTGCACGCCTTCGGGCAAAACCGTGATTGTACCGGGCTCCACGGCCATGCCAGCCACTTTCAACTGTTCGGGCTTGAACGTGTAGACGGCGTAGTCGTTGAGCAACTGACCGGCAATCAATGAACCGATCGAACTGATCTGCGGGCCGATGCCGCCGGGCACGTTCTGCAAATCGAAGCGATCGACAGTGGGCTGATCCAGGCGAATCGAATGCGTTGGCGAGTCGTAATGCAAACCGCTGGATACGGCCAGCGGCCCCGTCAGCGGCTGGCGGAACAGACCGCTCTGCACCACGGCATCTGTCTGGATGGCGATGCGGTTGCGCGCGGGGTCGAGCGACACCTGCGGGTTCGACAGCGTCACATCAAAGAAGCCGAGAAAGCGCCGCTGGAACGGAAACTTGCGCGCAAGCGCGTCCTGCATCTGGCCGCGGGAAAAGGTGTAGCCGTCGCCGGTCCAGCCGGTCGGCATGCAAGCCACGAGCGTGACGGCAACGGCCACTGCAACAGCGGCCGCACCCGCCCACCAGCGGACGCGGTTGGAGCGGGCAGCAGGTTTCGTGGAATCGGTCATGACAAATCAGTGCGCTGCGGTAGCGATTTCAAGTCGGGTCAGAAACTGCATGGCGTGCGTGGTCGAGCCACCGCACATGTCGGGCTCGGGCTGCAGGCTGCTGCAGACCGCCGGACGTTCCGGCTGGCCAAAGATACGACAACGGTTCGCCTCGTCGAGTTGCGCACAGCGCACACCCGCCGGTTTGCCGTTTGGCATGCCGGGAATGGGGCTGGAAATGGAAGGCGCGATGCAGCACGCGCCGCAGTGGGGTCGACAGTCCATGCTGTCCTAGTCAACGAAATCGAGGCGGAAACCGCTATTGTGCACCAGCACAATCGAGGCCCAGTCTGATTGACAATGCCGATGCCGCTTGACCCACCCTTGCGGCATGCGTACATTAATGACCGGAAAGTAAGTTATCTGTGAGTCAGTGACCGTGCGCACTGACTGACGCCCTACCGCCGTGACTGATCAAGATTCCGAGTCTTCCTCCAAACGCTGGACCCGCCGCAAAGAGGCCCGTCCCCAGGAACTGGTCGCCGCCGCGCTGAACCTGTTCGTGGCGCGCGGCTATGCGGCCACGCGACTGGAAGATGTGGCGTCGGCCGCCGGGGTATCCAAGGGCACGGTCTACCTGTATTTCGCCAACAAGGAAGAGCTGTTCAAGGCTGTTGTGCAAGAAAACCTGGTGCCCGCACTGGCTGAGGGCGAAGCCCTGATTGACAGTTTTGATGGCACCAGCGAAGCGCTGCTGCACGAAATCCTGATGGGCTGGTGGGAGTTGATCGGCGAATCGCCGGCTTCGGGCCTCACCAAGCTGCTGATGGCCGAATCGGGCAACTTTCCCGACTTGGCGCAGTACTACCACGAAGAAGTCATCGAGCGCTGCGACCGCTTGTTCGCGCGCATCCTCGAACGTGGCATGGCCCGCGGCGAATTCCGCGACGTCAACATCGACCTCACCACGTTGACCATGGTCGCGCCGATGATCTTCCTCATGATGTGGAAGCATTCGTTCGGCCCGTGCTCGCACCGGGAGTTGGAACCTAAGGCGTTCATCGCCCATGTCGTGTCGCTGCTGCTGCACGGCGTGCTTCGCAATCCAGTGACAGGCCCAGTGATTCCGCCGCCGCCCGCCCTCACCGCGCAACCGTGGCGCACGTTACCAGAAGGTCCTGGCAACCCCGATGAAGGCGCCGCGTCATGACAATGTCTGCCGGATTGTCCTCCGGACTTGCTAAAATGCCGGGTTTGTCGTCAAACCCTCATTTGCATCACTCGCTCCGCGTGGAAGGCATGCCCATGGACATCGAAAAATCCCGGTTCAACATGATCGAGCAGCAAATCCGTCCCTGGGACGTGCTCGATACCGACGTTCTTGACCTGCTCAGCGTCGTCAAACGCGAACATTACGTGCCCGAGGCCTACCGCGCGTTGGCCTTTGTCGACATGGAAATCCCGCTGGCCGGCGGCCAGAACATGCTGGCGCCGCGCGTGGAAGCCCGCGTCCTGCAAGAACTGGCTGTGCGCAAGCATGAAGACGTGCTGGAAGTGGGTGCAGGTTCCGGCTATATGGCTGCCCTGCTGGCCCATCGCGGCCGTCAGGTCACCACGCTCGACATCGTGCCGGAGCTCATCGCCTTCGCTCGCGACAATCTTTCGCGCAACGGCGTAACCAACGTCGACGTGGTCGAAGCCAGCGGCGCGCAGGGCTGGGGCGATGGCCTGTATGACGTCATCTGCGTATCGGGCTCGGTGCCCGCCGTGCCGGAAGCACTGCTCAAGCAGCTCAAGGTGGGTGGTCGCCTGTCGATCTTCGTGGGTGGCGCGCCGGTCATGGAAGCACAACTCATCACGCGCATCTCGAACACCGAATATCAAACGCGCAACCTGTTCGAGACGTACGTGGCGCCGCTGGTGGGCGTTCCCGCACCGTCGCTCTTCCGCTTCTGACCACTCCCGGCTCCCCAATCATCATGCAACAGCTCGCTCCCACCGCCCTCGCCCAATGGCTCGCCGACGCATCGCGCGCGAAGCCCGTCCTGCTCGACGTGCGCTGGATGGAGGAGTTGGAGATTTGCGCCATTCCTGGCATTACGCACATTCCGATGGATCAGATCCCGGCGCGTGCCAGCGAGCTGAATGCTGACCAAGACATCGTCTGCATCTGCCACCACGGCGGACGCAGCGCGCAGGTTGCGCAGTATCTGATCACGCAGGGCGGCTTCGATGCCGCGCGTGTCTACAACTTGCAAGGCGGCGTCCATGCCTGGGCTCACCAGGTGGATCCGCAGATGGCAACGTACTGATTGGGGAAGCCGCCGCCGGGCAAAGCCCTGTTCACCCTCCACAGGCACTGAACAGGGTCTGACGCGCCCGCGCTGCCTTCCGAACGCGAACGTTTCCTCCTCGCTCGGGGGCTTTATGACTGTTGCTCGCAGTAGCCGCACGCGGATGGCCGCGCGCGGTTCGCTTGTTGTGCTGTGCTGTTCGATGATGCCGATGTTCGCGTGGGCGCAGTCCCAACCGAACACACCGGCTGCGACCGACCTCCTCTCTGCCTACCGCGCCGCGCTGGCCAACGATCCGCAATTCGCATCAGTCCGTGCGCAGTCGCTCGCGCAACGCGAGAAGCTCACGCAAGGCCGCGCCGGTTTGCTACCGCAGATCGGCGGCGCCTGGAGTTCCACGCGCGTCATCTTTGATCAAACCGCTCCGGCCGAATTCAACAAGACGTTCTCGTCGACAGGCTGGACGCTGTCGCTATCGCAGCCGCTTTTCCGCTGGGACCGCTGGGAAACCTACAAGCAAGGCGAAATTGCCGCGCAGGCCGCCGAGGCGTCGCTCGCGCAAGCGCAGCTCGATCTCATCACGCGTACGGCGCAGGCCTACTTTGACGTGCTCAACGCGCAGGACACGTTGCAGCTTGCCACCGCGCAGCGCGATGCGATCCAGCAGCAGTACGAACAGGCGCGCCGCAACTTCGACGTCGGCAACGCCAACATCACCGACGCCAACGACGCGCAGGCACGCCGCGACGCGATCGACGCCAGCGTTATTGCCGCACGCAGCGACTTTGAGATCAAGCAATCGGCGCTCAAGCAGATCATTGGAGAGCCCGTTGGCACGCTGGCCGGCGTGCGTCCGGGCGTCACGATTCCCCAACCTGAGCCGGCTTCGGCAGAGCCTTGGGTGGACCAAGCGCGCAGCAGCAACCTGCAAGTGGCGCTGGCGCAGTACAACCTGCAAAGCGCAGAGCGCGATGTGAAGAAGGCGACCGCAGGTCATCTGCCTTCGGTCGATCTGGTGGCGCAGACCGGCCACACCAATGCCAGCGGCAACCAATACCTGCCGTCGCTACCGGGCGGCGCTCGCTTCGACAGTTCACAGATTGGCGTGCAGGTGTCGATCCCGATCTTTGCGGGCGGTGCGATCCAGTCGCGCGTGCGCGAAAACATCGCGCTGGAAACCAAGGCCGCGAACGACCTCGAGTTCGCCCGCCGCTCTGCCGAGCAAGGCGCACGGCAAGCGTACATCGGCGTAATCGCAGGACTGGCGCAGGTAAAAGCGCTGGAAGCGGCCGAGCTGTCGGCGCGCACGGCGTACGACTCCAACCAGCTCGCCTACGGGGTGGGCGTGCGCATCGGCACCGACGTGCTGAATTCGCAGGCGCAGCTTTTTCAGGCACGCCGCGATCTGGCCCGCGCGCGTTACGACACCATCGTCAACGGGCTGCGACTGAAGTCCGCCGCCGGTTCGTTGAGCGAGACCGACGTGATCCAGGTGAACACGCTGCTCACAGCCAACGGTTCGAGCGATATCACCGCGTTGCCGCCGGCAAATGCCAAAACCGCCTCGACGAAACCTGCCGGCAAATCGACCAAACGCTGATCAGTGTGTCTGGCCGCGCGGCGGCAGCGGGCGCTCGGCAAACTGCAACAGTGCGCCGCTGGTTGTTTTCCAGACGACTTGGCGGCCCTGCTTGCCGTTGGCCGAGGGCTGCATACCGACGGTCGCCAGGGGCGATTTGAGCGCCTCCAGGAACGCAGTCTCCAGTTCCATACGCGCCGGGTCGCACGCCATGCGCGTCGACACGAGATTGCCGAACCGCATGCCTGAGGCCAGCTTCTCATACGGCCCCGAGAAGCGATTGCAGCCCGAATAGCCCGACACCACGCCGTTGGCCGCCTCCAGACCACCACTGAATTCGATGGAAATCGGCTGCGTAGCCGGATCAGCGTCTTCGCCCTCGGTGGAAGGCAATTCCTTCGGCGCGGCGCCCGACTCTTGCCAACGCACCAGCACGAAGCGCGAGCGGCCTTCGCCCTGCGCTTGGGCGAGCGTCGCCTGGCCCGGATTGGGCGCTGCGTTAGCGGGTGTCTGTTTGGCTTCAGCGGCCGGCGCTGACGCGGCAGCGGGGGCCGCCGCCGGGGGCGTGGATGAAGGCGCCGGCGTCATGCAGCCGGCACCGATGATGGTAGCGGCGGTCACTGCGGCCAGCGCCACGGCGGTCAGCACCACGCGGCGCGGCGTTTGCAGCAGGCTCGGCTTGGGACGATTCGGTTGGGACATGAACGTGTCGTGAACGGTAACGGAATGCAAACCACATGAAGAGCCGTTAGTCTGCGCGGCTCGCCATGAGTTCGCACTTTTCGTGCCGAACGTGCCCTACGTTACAGCGTCGGCAAGACCAGGGACGCCACAGCCTCCACCGTACGCGCCGTCGCACCGCCGTGTGTGGCGGCAAAGGCCAGCGCAGCGCGCGACGCAGTCTCGCGCGTATCGGCATCAGAGAGCCAAGCGTCAATCACACGCATGACAGCCGCGGCGTCTTCCACCTGCTTGCAGGCACCCGCGGCTACCGCATCGCGAGTCGCCTGTGCAAAGTTGAACGTGTGCGGGCCAATAACCACGGGCGTGCCGACTGCGCAGGCCTCGATCAAGTTCTGCCCACCAAGCGGAAGCAAGCTGCCGCCGATGAACGCCACCTCCCCGGCGGCGTAATACAGCGCCATCTCACCCATCGAGTCACCGAGCAGGACATCGGCATCAGCAAGGGCATCGGCATCCGCCACGCCTGCCGCAGACACCGACAATGCACTGCGACGCACGACGCGCAAGCCCGCACGTTCGGCCGCCTGAGCGACTTCATCAAAACGCTGGGGATGGCGCGGCACCAGAATCAGCAAGGCATGCCGGCGCCCGACATGCTGCGCGCGATGTGCTTGCCATGCGTCCAGCAGCAGGGCCTCTTCGCCCTCGCGCGTGCTGGCTGCCACCCATGCAGAGCGGCCGTGCAACGCATCATGCAGCACGCGGCCAGCCATGATCTGGTCCACATGCGGCGTGATGTCGAACTTCAGGTTGCCGGTGACGCGCACGCGCGGCACGCCGAGGGAGCGGTAGCGATCGGCATCGTCGGGCGTCTGAGCCAGCACCGCAGCGAGTTGCGCGTACGTCTGGCGCGCTGCATCGCCAAGGCGTGCGGTGCGCCGGTGGCTGCGCGCAGACAGCCGCCCGTTGACGAGCACCATCGGCACGCCAGCGGCATAGGCGCGTTCGATTAGCACCGGCCAGATCTCGGTCTCCATTAGCAAGCCAAGGCGCGGCTGGAAATGGCGCAGAAACCGATCGACCGCACTCGGCAAGTCGTACGGCAGATATGCCTGGATGACCCGGCCGTTGCGTTGTGCCGCAAATTCGGCGCCCGTGCGGCGACCCGTCGGTGTCATGTGGGTCAGCAGGACGGCGTGATGGGGAAAGCGCGCAAGCAGCGCATCGATGAGCGGCTGCGCGGCGCGCGTCTCACCAACGGACACGGCATGCACCCACAGCAACGGACGATCCGGATTCGGGCGCGGCGGGTAGAAGCCGAGCCGCTCGCCAACGTGCTGACGATAACCGGGCTCCTTGCGGCCGCGCCACCAGAGGCGCAGCAATGCAAACGGCAGCGCGATGCGCCACAACCAGCGATACAGAACGCGCAGCATCAGAGCACACCCAGCGCGCGCAGCGCATCGAGCGCTTGCGCGCTGGTCGGATGGGCCTCGGCGCTGCCGAGGTCGTGCACGTTCGGCGTCCAATAACCGCCCGTGCGCCACGACGTGGCGAAGTTGTAGAGCGCCACCGTCGGCTTGCACAGCGCCGCAGCAATGTGCACAAGACCGGTGTCCACACCTACCACCGCAGTCGCCTGATCGAGAAACGCAGTCACATCGGGCAGCGACATGCGGGGCGGAATCACCACACGGCCCACCGTGCCCGGCGCTGCAGCGACGATGGCTTCGCGGATGGATTCGCTCGTGCGCCGCTCCGTTTCACTGCCCCACGGTAGTGCGATGGCGTAGTCGCGTGCCAACAACTCGCGCGCGACGTCAACCCACGCCGCCTGCGGCCACCCCTTATCGGCACGCGAAGTCGCATGCACCAGCGCCACGTACGGGCGCGGCAGTTTGAACGGCAAGTCGGCCGGCGGCTGCAAACCGAAATCGATGGTATCGGGCAGCGCGTAACCGAGTGCCTCCGCCACCATGCGGCGCGAGCGCTCGACCACGTGCACGCGCGGCTCCATCTCAACCTTGCGCTGATAGAACAGCTTGGCGAGCGGTTCGTAACCAGCACCTTCCGAACGATTACCAAGGCCCGCGACGAAACCACCAGGCGCCAGCCTGGCCTGCGCGGCAATGAGCGCCGTCTTGATGAGCCCCTGCGTGTCGAGCACCGCGTCATACGACTTGGCACGCAACGCGCGACGGAACGCCGCCATCTCGCCCCACGTTTTCCCGGAACCAAGCGACTTGCGCCAACGCCGCAGGGCAAACGGAATGACGCCCTGCACGCCCCGCACGATGCGGACGATCCCTGCGAAGCCTTCTTCAACTACCCAGTCGATCTCGGCATCCGGATAGGCCCGCAGAATATCGGCCACGACCGGCGTGCAATGCACCACATCGCCAAGCGACGATACCTTGACGATCAGCACACGCATGCCGTCACCCTTTCCCCCAACTTCATGTGTGCGAACCGTGCGATCAGAACGGCAGTTGCGCGTCCGGCTTCTCGGCCAGGATCACGCGGCGGAATTCGCTCTGGATGCGCGCCATCGCGGCATCGTTGTCGGCTTCGAAACGCATCACCACTACCGGCGTGGTGTTGGACGGGCGCGCCAAGCCAAAGCCATCTTCGTATTCCACGCGCACGCCATCGATGCGATTGACTTCCTTCGCGCCTGCAAACGTGGCGTTGGCCTTGATCTTGTCGAGCAGATCGAACGATTCACCCTCGGCACACTTCAGCTGCAGCTCAGGCGTGCAGTGCGAGTTAGGCAGCGCGTTGAGCGTGGCGCTCGGGTCTGCCAGGCGCGAAACGATCTCCAGCAGGCGCGCGCCCGTGTAAAGCCCGTCGTCAAAGCCGTACCAGCGGTCCTTGAAGAAGATGTGGCCGCTCATCTCGCCGGCCAGCGGTGCGCCCGTTTCCTTCAGCTTGGCCTTGACCAGCGAATGGCCGGTCTTCCACATCGTCGCCTTGCCGCCGAGCTCACGAATGAACGGCGCCAGCTTGCCCGTGCACTTCACGTCGAAAATGATTTCACCACCCGGGTTGCGCGACAGCACTTCCTGCGCAAACAGCATCAATTGCCGGTCGGGGAAGATCACCTGGCCATCCTTAGTGACCACGCCCAAGCGGTCGCCATCGCCATCGAACGCGAGGCCGAGTTCGCAATCCGTGGTCTGCAGCGTGCGCACGAGGTCCTGCAGGTTCTCGACGTGGGCGGGGTCCGGATGGTGGTTCGGGAAATGGCCATCCACTTCGCAGAAAAGCTCCGTCACCTCGCAACCCATCGCGCGGAACAGCTCCGGCGCAAAAGCGCCCGCCACGCCGTTTCCACAGTCCACCGCAATCTTCATCGGGCGGCTCAGCTTGACGTCCGAGATGATTCGGTCGATGTACTGTTGGCGGATGTCTACCTGGACGTAATCGCCGGCGCCTTCCGTGAAATCGCCCTGCCCGATACGCGTGCGCAGCGCTTGGATTTGGTCGCCATAGATGGCCTGGCCTGCCAGCACCATCTTGAAGCCGTTGTAGTCCGGCGGGTTGTGGCTGCCCGTGACCATCACGCCCGAGGTAGCGCGACGTCCTGCCAGTTCGATGTTCGTGCCGAAGTACACCATCGGCGTGGCCACGAGGCCCAGATCGATCACATCGACGCCACTTGCGCGCAGACCGTCCGCCAGCGCTGCCAGCAGTTCCGGGCCGGACAGGCGCCCGTCGCGACCGATGACGACGGCGGATTCGCCCTTGGCGCGCGCTGCGGAGCCGAAGGCGCGGCCGATCAGGCGTGCGGTCTCAGCATCGACGGTTTTTCCGACGATGCCGCGGATGTCGTAGGCTTTGAAGATGGTGGGGTTGAGTTGTGTCATGAAGTTCTCGGCACGTCAAAACGCAGTGTGCGGCGAATGTTACAAGTGGTTTCGGATTCTAACCCTCAACCCTTTATAATACCGGGCTGGCTCTCCTGAGCCGCCCGCCACTTCCCAAAATCGCGGGACTGATCGTCCGGTCTAAGTCCTCCGCGCAACGACTACCCTTACAAATCGTATGATCTTGATTACAGGCGGCGCCGGCTTCATTGGCGCCAATTTCGTTCTGGATTGGCTGCGCGGTTCCGACGAGCCCGTAGTCAACGTCGACAAGCTGACGTACGCCGGCAATCTGAAAACGCTTGCACCGCTCGATGGAGATGCTAGGCACACGTTCGTTCGCGCAGATATCTGCGATCGGTCCGCGATGGACAGCCTCCTAGCAAAGTATGCTCCCCGGGCGATCGTGCATTTTGCGGCAGAAAGCCATGTCGATCGGTCGATCCACGGGCCGGCAGACTTCGTACAAACGAACGTGGTCGGCACGTTCACGCTGCTCGAGGCCGCGCGTGCGTACTGGAACAAACTAGAAGGTTCAGCACGCGAAGGCTTCCGGTTCCATCACGTTTCCACCGATGAGGTCTATGGGTCGCTCGGCGTGGACGACGCACCGTTCACGGAAACGACGCCCTACGCCCCCAACAGTCCGTACTCTGCATCGAAAGCAGGTTCGGACCATTTGGTCCGTGCCTACTTCCATACCTATGGGATGCCGGTCCTGACGACCAACTGCTCGAATAACTACGGCCCGTATCATTTCCCCGAGAAACTCATCCCGTTGATGATTGCGAATGCCCTAGCGGGCAAGCCCCTGCCGGTGTACGGCGACGGCCTGAACGTGCGTGATTGGCTATATGTCGGCGACCACTGCGCCGCGATCCGCCGCGTGCTTGAAGCTGGCAAAGTGGGCGAGGTCTATAACGTCGGCGGTTGGAATGAGAAAAACAACCTCGAAGTCGTCCACACCTTGTGCGATCTTCTTGACACATTAAAACCGCGTGAGCAGGGCGGCTCGTATCGCGAGCAAATCACATTCGTGAAGGACCGCCCCGGTCATGATCGCCGCTATGCGATCGACGCACGCAAGCTAGAGCGCGAGCTGAACTGGAAACCGGCAGAAACCTTTGAAACCGGTTTGCGCAAAACGGTCGAATGGTATCTTGCGAATCAGGAGTGGGTGGCTGACGTGACCTCTGGAGCCTATCGGGAGTGGGTCGACGTAAACTACGGCGGCCGCCGCTAACCAACCGGATTTTTCATGACACGCAAAGGCATCATTTTAGCGGGTGGCTCTGGAACACGGCTGTACCCGATCACGCATTCCGTTTCGAAGCAACTGCTTCCGGTATACGACAAGCCAATGATCTACTACCCGCTTAGCACACTGATGCTGGCGGGCATTCGGGACATCCTGGTCATCTCCACGCCGCAGGACACCCCTCGATTCTCCGAGATGCTCGGTGACGGCAGCCAGTGGGGACTGAATCTTCAGTACGCGGTCCAGCCGTCGCCGGACGGACTAGCGCAGGCCTTCATCATCGGCAAGGATTTCGTCGGCGGTGACCCGTCTGCGCTCATCCTTGGGGACAACATATTCTACGGCCACGATCTGGTAAAGCAGTTGAACCGGGCCAGCGTACAGACCAGCGGCGCCACCGTATTTGCGTACCATGTTCACGACCCCGAGCGCTACGGCGTGGTCGAGTTTGATAGCGGCATGCGTGCGGTCTCCCTTGAAGAAAAGCCCGTCAAACCGCGCTCGAATTACGCGGTCACCGGCCTGTACTTCTATGACGCGGACGTCTGCCAGATCGCTGCAGACGTCAAGCCGTCGGCGCGCGGCGAACTCGAGATCACCGAAGTTAATCAGCGCTATCTTGAACGCGGTACCCTGGAAGTGGAAATCATGGGCCGCGGCTATGCGTGGCTCGACACGGGCACGCACGACTCGCTGATCGAAGCCGCGACGTTCATCGCCACGCTGCAGCGCCGCCAGGGCCTAATGGTTGCCTGCCCCGAAGAGATCGCCTTCCGTCAGCACTGGATTGATCTTGAACAAGTTCAGAGACTTGCTGCGCCGCTGGCCAAGAACGGCTATGGCGCGTATCTCCATCAGCTTGTCGCCGAGGACGTCCTTCGATGAACCTCATAGTCACAGAAACTTCCCTGCCCGACGTACTCATCTTGGAGCCTAAGGTTTACGGAGACAACCGCGGCTTCTTTTTCGAGAGCTTCAACGCCCGGGAATTCGAGGCCCTGACCGGAGTCAGCACGCCATTCGTACAGGACAACCACTCAATGTCCCGCAAGGGGGTTCTGCGTGGCATGCACTATCAGATCCAGCATGCCCAAGGAAAACTGGTCCGCGTGATTTCCGGCGAAGTTTTTGACGTCGCCGTCGATCTGCGCAAATCTTCATCGACCTTCGGCAAGTGGGTCGGTGTCCACATGTCGGCCGATAACAAACGTCAGTTGTGGGTGCCTCCTGGCTTCGCACACGGCTTCCTGGTCTTGAGCGAGACCGCCGAGTTCCTGTACAAGACGACCGACTATTGGTATCCGGAGCACGAGCGGTCGGTGGTGTGGAATGATCCCACGATTGCTATCGAATGGCCGCTGGCGGGCATTGAGCCCACCCTGGCGGCAAAAGATGCCGCAGCCGCAGCACTTGCCAGCGCCGAGGTCTTCGTATGACGACCCGCTCGCGACCGCGCATCGTCGTGACGGGTACGACGGGCCAAGTTGGATGGGAACTGTTGCGCAGCCTGCAAGGTCTGGGGGAGATCATCAGCATCGACCGCTCCGTGGTTGACCTGTCTCGCCTGAACGCAGTGCGCGCGCTAGTCCGCAGCATCGAACCGTCGATCGTCGTCAATGCTGCCGCCTACACTGCCGTAGACAAGGCTGAACAGGAGCGGGACGCGGCATTCCTGCTCAACGCCGATCTTCCCGGTGTCCTCGCCGAGGAGTGCAAGCGCGCGCAAGCTGCATTCATCCATTACTCCACAGACTATGTATTCGACGGCTGCAAGGACGGCGCCTACACGGAAACGGACACCACCAATCCACTGAATGTCTATGGCGCCTCGAAGCTGGCAGGCGAGCACAACGCATTGGGCGTAAATCCGGCCACGCTGGTTTTCCGCACCAGTTGGGTGTACGGCGCGCGCGGCAAAAACTTTTTGACCACGATTCAACGGCTCGCGAAGGAACGTCCGCAATTGCGTGTCGTCGCCGACCAGATCGGCGCGCCCACATGGGCACGTACCATTGCCGACCTGACCGCCCATATCGCCGCTCGCGGACTCAGCGACATGCCAGCCGCTCCGGCTTGGTGGGCGACCCACGGTGGCGTGTATCACCTGACCAGCAGCGGCAGCACAAGTTGGCACGGGTTTGCCGAGGCGATTCTGCAGCACTCAGGCATCACCGGTGTGGCCGTTGAGCCGATCCCAGCCGTGGAATACCCAACACCGGCAGTTCGACCAAGCAACTCTCGACTAACGCTAGACAAGTTGGAGTTGGTTTTCGGGCTCAAACCAGAGAGTTGGGAGCAATCGCTGATTAAGTGCCTCGCCCCTACCTCAGTCGAACGAATTCATGCTAACTAACACGCACCTGATTAGCTTCGATGTCAAAGGCGACGAGCGCGGTTCCTTGATCGCGTTGGAGCAAGGGTGCAACTTGCCCTTCCCCGTTGCTCGTGCGTATTACATCTTTGACACGGCTCCCGGGGTCCGGCGGGGATATCACGCGCATGCGGATCTGTTGCAAGTCGCAGTTTGTGTCAAGGGCGCCTGCAGCTTCCTGCTGGATGACGGCCAACACCAAGAGGTCGTTAAGCTCGACTCCCCCGCGAAAGGGCTCTTTATCGGACCAATGATCTGGCGTGAAATGTTTGATTTCACGCCAGATTGTGTGCTGCTTGTGCTGGCAAACAAGATCTACGATCCTGAGGATTACATCCGAGAGTACAAGGAATTCAAGCAGCTCATCGAACGCCCAAAGCAACCATTGGTTTCACCGAAGTCACCAGAAGAGGAGAAGAAGCGATGATTCATCCGTCTGCTGACGTACAGAGTAAGACTATTGGAGAGGGTACGCGCGTGTGGCAATTCTGCGTGATATTGGAAGGCGCAAGAATTGGCAGGAATTGCAACATCAACGCCCATTGCTTTATCGAAGGCGATGTCAGCATTGGTGACAACTCGACGATCAAGTCTGGTGTGTATCTATGGGATGGAACTGTCATCGAAGACAGTGTTTTTGTTGGGCCAAACGCCACCTTCACGAATGACCGGTATCCCCGGTCAAAGCAATACCCAGATCGATTTCCGGTTACGACTGTCAAGCGAGGTGCATCAATTGGGGCTGGTGCCGTCATACTCCCGGGCCTAACGATCGGCGAGCACGCGCTCATTGGCGCGGGTGCCGTGGTGACGAGGGATGTTCCCGCCCGCGCACTGGTCGTTGGCAATCCCGGCAGGATTGTTCGATACCTGGATACCAAGAACTCCGATTAATTCCGCGACGTCGTAGAGAAACTGCATAGTCACCCGATCATGAGAGAGCACATTCCTTTTCTCGACCTGAAAGATGTCAATGCCCGCCAAAGGGATGAGTTGATCGCTGCATTCACGGAAGTGCTAGATGCGGGCTGGTTCATCCACGGCAAGCAATGCGAGGCATTTGAAGCGGAATTTGCCGCGTATTGCGAAGCCAAGCATTGCATCGGCATAAGCAACGGTCTCGACGCTCTGCATCTGATCCTGCGCGCAATGTCGATCGGGCCCGGCGACGAGGTGATTGTCCCATCGAACACGTTCATCGCGACCTGGCTGGCAGTTAGCTTTGCCGGTGCCACGCCAGTGCCGGTCGAGCCACGTGAAGACACGTGTAACCTCGACCCTGAATTAATTGCTGCTGCAATCACCCCCCGCACCCGAGCAATCATTCCTGTGCATCTGTACGGGCAGCCGGCCGACATGGATCCGATCCTGGAGATCGCACGCAGACATGGGCTCAAGGTAATCGAAGATGCAGCGCAGTCGCATGGCGCGCGTTATCACGGCAAGCGCACAGGCAGTCTTGCCGACGCCGCAGCCTTTAGCTTCTACCCTGGCAAGAACCTCGGGGCACTCGGCGACGGCGGTGCAGTGACGACGTCGGACCCTGAGTTGGCACAACGCGTCCGCATGCTTTCGAACTATGGGTCGCGGAAGAAGTACGTTCATGAAGCAGCCGGCTTCAATGCTCGCCTGGATGAAGTGCAAGCAGCCCTGCTCCGGGTCAAACTCCGCCAACTGGATGCCGACAATGCCATCCGCCAGCGGCTGGTAGGCATCTACACCCAGGAGTTGGCATCCTTGCCGCTTACGTTGCAGGCCGCGCCCCAAGGCATCGAGTCTGTTTGGCATCTGTTTACGATCCGACACCCGGAGCGGGATCATCTGCAGGCCGAACTCTCCACGATGGGAGTTGGTACGGCTATTCACTACCCGACCTCGCCGCACCGTCAAGGCGCCTACGCAGCTACCGCGCTAGGCAAGCTGGCCCTGCCGATCTCGGACCGTATCCACGCCGAGACGTTGAGCCTCCCCCTATCGCCCGTGCATACCGAGAAGGAAGTCCTGCAAGTCGCTGAAGCCGTGCAGCGCGCCGTCGTGAAAATCGGGGCTACGGCCTGCTGAGCAGCATGCTGCAAATCTTTAAGGCACTCCTGATCACGGGGCTGGGCACGATTACGTCGCTCGGCTTGGGTGCCTTGGCATTGAAGATCATGGCCGTCCAAACGGGGCCTGCCGGCGTCGCCGTGTTTTCGATGCTCCGACAAGTGCAACAGACTGCGACCATCATTGGATCTTGGGGAGGTCAAACGGCCTACACTCAATCCCTGTCGCGCAGCACATCAGGCTATCCCATCCGCTTCTGGACGCTCGCGCGTCTTGCCATTGTGGGCTGCTTTCTGACGGCCCTGCTCCTGTCGGTGGTCTGTCTGTTCGGTGCACAATCGTTGCTGCCCGGTATTCACTGGGCAGCGGCACACCTGACCATCACCATCGGGGCGGCGGTCGCCGGTATCCTATTCTTTTTCTTCATGGGCGTGCAGGCAAGCGGCGGGCGTCACGGCGGCATCGCGGGTACGCAAATCGCAGCGGCGGGCACGCTGCTGGCGATCGTGGCCTGCGGCTACTTCGCACCTACGGAATGGCGCACACTCGTCAACGCCTTGGCGTTATGCATGTCGCTCCTGGTGGGAGCAGCCTATGCATGGCAGTCCGCCCGCCGCCGCGGCCTCCTTCCATGTCGGAATCCTGCCACTCCCCCGCTCGACTGGGCCGTGGCTCGCGAGTTCCTGCAAGTTGGCGCATCCTCGCTCATTAGCGCTGCATTGGCGACCGGCTCAGGCCTTCTGATACGCCGGATGCTGATCCAACGGCTGGGGCTAGACTCTGCCGGCATCTTCGATGCAGCCTGGACGGTTTGCATGATGTATGTGCTGACGCTGCTGAGCGCGCTATCGAATGTCTATCTACCCAAGCTAGCGGCCTGCAATACCATCGAAGAGGAGTGCAATCTGCTCCAGGCAGTGCTGAAGCTCGTTCTGGCTGCATTCGTCCCCATGGTATGCGTGATGATTGCAGCGCGCGGTCTGGTGATCGAACTCCTTTACTCACCGGCGTTTAGCGATGCGGCGTCGATCATTCGCTGGATGCTTGCTGCCGACCTTTTGAAGGTTGCGGGCTTTATCTTTGCGATGCCCTTGATGGCGCGCGGACACAGCCGCCTTTTTCTCGCCAGTGAACTGTTGTGGTACGGGCTATTCTGGATCGGTATCTGGGTTGTCCGTGACACAGGGCACTCCCTACCAGAGCATATCGGCATCGCCTATCTGGTCTCGTACGCAGGGTACTGGCTATTCGTCGCCATGTACGTTCCTCGACTGAGATCATATGGCCCGCATCTCCGAGCCAGCCACTTATTGTGCCTGTGTGCGGCCATACCTATTGCGCTCACCATCGTACTCAATTGGCATACCACCGCACATATCGACTGGATGCGCAACACACTCAGCGTGCTACCCGCGCTCGCCTTCTCTGCGGCCGCCTTGCGACCATGGCGCCTAATTTCCTTGAAGAATCGCTCGTGACGTCAACTTTCAAGCAACTGCCGACGGAACCACTGGTCTCCGTAATGGTGATTACTTACAACCAAGCGCATTTCATTCGCGAGACGCTGGATAGCGTCCTATCACAGGACTATCCGCGCTTGGAGATTGTTGTCGCAGACGATGCTTCAACTGATGACACCCCCAGGATTCTCGAGGAGTACGCTGCCCGCTATCCGGGGCGCGTCAAGCCAATCCTCAACGCAACAAACCTTGGGATTACTGGAAACAGCAACGTGGCCCTATTCGGCTGCGCCGGGGACCTAGTCGCCGTCATGGGTGGTGACGACCTATTCTTGCCAGGCAAGGTCTCGAAGCAAGTCGAGGCTTTCCGTTCGAACCCTGAAGCTGTGCTGTGCTATCACCCAGTCGACATCTTCGAGTCCAAGTCGAATCAGACCATCTTCGTGACTGACCAGCATGCCCGCGAAGACATCCGGTCATACCGCGACATCATCCTGAAGGGGGGTATCGCGGGCGCATCGTCTGTCATGATCCGCCCCGAAGCTATTCCTCCCGGCGGCTTCGACGAACGTCTACCTTGGGTCAGTGATTGGCAGTTCTATATCGAGGTTGCGCTGCGAGGCAAGGTCGTCAAGGTCAATGAAGTCCTTGGACGGTATCGCAAACACGGGTTCGGAGCGAGCGATCGGACCTTGGAACTGTTGGACGAATCGCTCTACGCGTTGGATCTGGTCGTCGAGAAGAATCCCGAATTCAGCGACCTTCCTGCATTGTGCAAGCAGGGGAAAGCTCGCTACATCGCCGGGGAGGCGTTCCGGCAACTGACAAAAGACCCCCAGATCGCGGCCCAGCTCGCGAAACGCTGTGTCGATCTCGCACCTGAATCAAGCCGATATCGCATTCTGCGCGCGTTCTCGATCGCGAACCGCTGGATGCCGGGTGTATCTTGGCTGACATGCAAAATGGTGCCGTATGCAAAGTATGCACTCAAGCGCAGATTGGGATAACGGTACATGCTTGGCCTGTTGCGCTTTCGCTGCCTTTATTTACTCCCCGTGATAGGAACGCTGGTTTTCTACGCAGTGCCCAGCGCCCTCGGAATACTTCTTCGAAGTAATGGGTACGACGCTGAAATGCTGACACTGTCCTTAATAGCGATGGTGACATACTTCCTTGCTTTCCACTTCTTTTGGAAACGAACTGCGGTCGAGCAAAGGCTACGAAGTATGCTGCTGCACGTATCATGGCGGCATTTCTGCTTGGTTGTTTTGCTGTGCTATTTCTGCATGATTGCATATGCTGCAGCCACAGCACCAGGAATCGCACTCATTGCGTCAATTCAAGGTGCATCGCTTGACCAGATTGCCCAGCTGAGAGAAACATTCCTGCGAACCAGGGTCGGCGCAGAACGCGCCTTGCTCTACTGGTACGCGATTAACATTTCATCGCTGATGCCCCTCGTTTTAAGCATCCTATTCCTGAAGCAAGCCAAGTACAGATATATCGTGCTGATTGCATTTTTGTTCACGCTGGCACTAACGCTCGAAAAAAGCTTAAGTATCACAGCGCTTATTCCGCTAATAATCATATTCTACAATTCGAATCGGCGGAAATTTGTTTATATTATTGGCATTGCATTAATCGCAGCGGTTATGGCCGTCTCCTTTGCGGCACGAGGCGGGCTCAGCTTAGAACAAGGTGGCACAGCGTCGACCGGATCAGCCGCGGCCGTACCCGACGAATATAACCTTTTCCAAGGCAGTGACAACCAAGCGCTCTATGTACTCAACCGCATCTTGTACATTCCTTATGCATCCGCTGTGGATTGGCTGCGCTATTTGGACATCGAATTAAAAGGGGAACCGACCGAGGGGCAATCGATTGGGGTCATTGCATACCTAACAGGCAGACCCAGTCTCAATCTAGAGCGCGAGGTCTTTGCATTCGAATGGGGACAAAACGAGACCCAAACAGGTTCAGCCAATACTGTATTTTACATTGATGCATATGTTAATTTCGGCGTGACTGGGGTCATTCTATACTCCGCTCTTTTAGCGTTACTTGCAAGATTATGTCTGGCTTCAAGGAACCGCGCCATTTGTGCAGGACTTGCCGTTCCCATGATCTATGTATGCTTCAACTCGCTGTCTGCCATCATTTTCAGTGGTGGCTTGGGCATTCTTGTCGGGCTCGCCGTCTTGACCCGCTTTGGTGACAACGCGCTGGAATGGAAGCAAACCGATCAGTTTGTGTTCGGCACAAATCCTCGCTAAACAGAATCTTCTTTCAATCTAACATGCCAAATATCGTTCTCATCACCGGCGGCGCCGGGTTCATTGGATCGCATCTCACTCCCAAGCTGTTGGAAGCCGGATACACCATACGCATCCTTGATAACCTCTCGACGCAGATCCATGGCGCGCTGCCCACGGGCTTGGAATGGCTAAACACCGAAGGGATCGAGTTCGTCCGTGGCAGCGTTGCCGAGCGCGATACCTGGGTACGCGCGCTCAAGGATGTGGAAACGGTCGTGCATTTGGCCGCTGAGACCGGCACCGGTCAATCGATGTACGAAGTGGCACGCTACGACATGGTCAACACCCACGGTACGGCGCTGCTATTCGACGTGCTGGCGCAAGACAAGGTACGCACCGTAAAACGCGTGATTCTGGCCTCGAGTCGCTCTGTGTATGGCGAAGGCGCTTACCATTGCGGATCCTGTGGATTGGACCCGGTCTATCCGGATAGTCGCACTCCGGAAGCGCTGGCCGCACATCGTTGGGAATACGAGTGCCCTAGCTGCAGCGCAACATTGACGGCGAAACCAACTTCCGAAAGTGATCGTGTCCGCCCCGGCTCCATCTACGCGGCTACGAAATACGCACAGGAAGACCTGACACGCATTGCCTGCGAATCCCTGGGGATCGACTACGTCATCTACCGTTTCCAAAATGTCTACGGCGAGCGCCAATCCCTAAACAATCCGTACACTGGGATTCTTTCCATCTTTTCGACGCGCATACGCCGCGATCTGGTTCTTCCACTGTTCGAAGACGGCGAGGAAAGTCGCGACTTCGTTCACGTGGAAGATGTTGTCACGGCGGTCGCCATGGGTGTCGCGTCCAAAAACGCTATCAACCGCATCTTCAACGTGGGTAGCGGAGTCCAATGTTCCGTCAGGCAGGTTGCAGAGGAACTGACTCGCGCCCTTGGCAAGACGCCGAACGTTCAAGTCACAGGCCAGTATCGCGTGGGGGACATCCGCCACAACTACGCAAATATGACGGCTAGCGCTTCGATACTTGGTTTCAGGCCAGCCATTTCTTTGCAGGAAGGGCTCGGCCGGTTTGCTGCTTGGGTGCATACCCAACCGCTTCCTGCCGACCGGCTCGAAGAAGCCAATAAAGAACTGCGCGCCCGAAAGCTGATGGGTTAAATGATGGCGACTACGTTCCGCCTGATTCCGTGGCTGCGGGAGGACCTCCTGCGGGGCCTCTCTCTAGAGGGCAATACTTCCATCTCCGGGGGCTGGCGCCTGTGGGTAAAAGTACTGTCTCCGCGCTTTGCCCCGGTGTTGCTCTGCCGCCTAGCGCACAGTTGTCACCGACACCGCTGGGGAGCAGCCAGTAAAGCGCTCTCAATGCTGAACTTCGTCATCTTCGGCATCGAAATTGCCGCCCGTTGCGAGATTGGACCGGGACTGTACTTCCCACACACCCAGGGCACTGTGATAGGCGCGTGGAGCATTGGCAAAAACGCTGTGATCTATCAGGGCGTGACACTCGGCGCCAAAGAACTTGATTTTGCCTATAGCGAGGTATCTCGCCCCAGACTCGACGACAACGTGACCGTCGGCGCTGGCGCCAAGGTGCTCGGCGGCGTACGGCTTGGCCATGGCGCCCGTGTTGGAGCCAATGCAGTCGTGATCACCTCCATCCCAGAAGGGGCACTCGCGGTCGGAGTACCGGCCAAGATTTCCAATACATGAATACGACTGAACGCTCGCTCTCAGGAAAGCGCGTGCTGATCATGAGCCCGCGTTTTTTCGGCTATGAGAATGCAATTGCTCAAGCGGTTCGTGCGCTAGGCGCACAAGCTGAAGTAGTGCTCGACAAGCCGTCGAATACTGTCTGGACCAAGGCTGCCACACGTCTGTCACCATCTCTCGTGGCCACCCGCATGGCGAATTACATTCGTTCGCTTGCAGAACAATACGGCCGAGACAGTTTCGATGAAGTCGTCGTGATCAAAGGCGAGGCGTTGCACGCGGAAGCTGTCGAACTACTGCGAGCGGCGTTCCCTCGGGCGCGATGTACTTACTACAACTGGGATTCGCTGAGAAACTACCCCCACCTTAAAGATATACTTCCGCTGTTTGACGCTTGCTTTAGCTTCGATGTCGAAGACTGTCAGTCTGTCGGACAGCTTGCCCACCTGCCCCTGTTCTATACCGATGAATACCGGGATCTTCCATTAGTGGAGCCCCGGTACGACCTTTTCGCCGTGGCGTCATTGCATTCCGATCGCTATGACGTCATTCAGCGCGTCATACGTCAATGCCCCGAGGCAACGCGAGCGTTCACGTACTTTTTCTACCCGAGCAAGATTGCGCTGCTCGGCAAGAAGGTGCTTGAGCCCGGCTTTATCACGCCACAATTGCGTGAAATCCAGTGGACACCGCTGCCGAAGGAAAAAATGATCGACGGCCTCGTTCGCAGCCGCGCAGTCATCGATGTACAGCACCCGCGCCAAACAGGGCTCACGATGCGAACCATCGAAATGGTTGGCGCTAACAAAAAGCTCATCACAACCAATGCTCTGGTCAAAAGCTACGATTTCTACAACCCGAACAACATCCTCGTGATCGATCGAACGCAACCGGAAATTCCGTCCACGTTTTTTGACACTGAGTACACGCCACTGACCGAAGCAATCCGACAGAAGTACAGCATCCACACATGGCTGGCCGTCCTGCTCGGACTCCAGCCTGTAGCGTCCTATCAACGCGCCTCGTCCGACTCCCCTGAACTGCGGAACCCTGCAGCATGTTGAACTTCAGTATTGGTTTCATTGTCTCATTCTGCATCACCATGCTGGTGGTCAGGTACGCGCATCTACACTCCCACTTGTCTGGCGATGCGGATCTGAGCGGCGCGCAAAAGTTTCACACGAAACCGGTCCCCCGCATCGGAGGTAGCGGCATCGCAGTTGCCCTGATCTTGAACGGCATTGCTCTATGGATCGCCAGCGCATACCAGTTCCCAGAGTATGCAATGCTGATTGGCGCATCGCTTCCTGCTTTCCTCGGCGGTTTTATCGAAGATTTAACAAAGCGTGTCAGCGCGCGCGACCGCCTTGTTTTGACGATCATCGCAGCGCTCTTGGCAGTATGGTTACTCAACGCACGAATAGCGCAGGTCGATATCCCTGGCTTTGGCTCTTTGGCCGTCCCATACTACGGCTCCATTCTTTTGACCGCACTGGCTGTGGCAGGTTTGGCCAACGCTATCAACATCATCGATGGTTTCAACGGACTAGCGGCGATCGTCGCCACCATGATGTTCTTGTCGCTAGCGCTGGTTGCCTTTCATGTCGGCGACGTATTTGTTTTGTCGTGCGCGCTTGTCATGGCAGGGGCGATCCTGGGTTTCTTCCTGTGGAACTTTCCAGGCGGCCACATCTTCCTTGGTGACGGCGGAGCCTACCTCATCGGCTTTATGTTGGGAGAATTGGCGGTGCTACTGACTATGCGTCACACGGAAGTCTCCGCTTGGTACCCGGTGCTCATGTTCATCTACCCGATTTTTGAAACGCTATTCTCCATCTACCGGAAGCAATTCCTGCGCGGGATATCCCCCGGGATACCAGATGGCATCCACCTTCACATGCTGATCTACAAACGCCTGATGCGCTGGGTTGTTGGTAGTCAGGAGGAGCGCCATCGACTGCGTCGGAATTCGTTCACCTCGCCTTATCTGTGGTTGTTGAGCCTGTTAGCGGTTCTACCGGCAACACTCTTCTGGAACCGCAATGGGTGGTTGATTGCATTCGTGGTCGTTTTTGTATCGACCTATGTCTGGCTTTACTGGAGCATCGTGCGCTTCCGTGTGCCGCGTTGGATGATTGTCAAGAAAAAACATCATGATTGAAGAACAGATGCCCGCCGATGAGAATCGTTTCGGTACTGGCTTGGATGATGTCGGCGCATTTATTCGCCGTCATGCGCTCAGGCTTGCAGTTTTCACCACTATTGGTGCAAGTGCTGCTTTCGCCGCCACATTCATAATGCGCCCGCTTTGGCAAGCCCAGGTTACCGTTCAAAACGGACAGCTATATTGGATGACATCGACAGGCCCGACCATGGTCAACATCGAACCACCAGCCCGTACGGTCGATCGTCTTAAAGTTGCGACGTTTCAAGACACGGTACTTAAACAGCTCAAATTGCCTTTGAATGAGGGTGTGAGCCCGGAAACCGATCTCATTCGGCGCAGCTTCGAGGTCCGCCTTCTACGCAATTCTGACCTCATAGAACTTGCAGTCCGAGGGTATAGTCCGGCCGACGCGTCACATGTGCTGCAGCAATACGTGCGTAATCTAGCGGAAGAGCATGCCTCTTTGGCAAAACCCACGTTAGACCGCCTTTCTGAGGACATGAGGCAGGTTGAGGCAGACCTATCGGGAGCCAGAGCTCGCCAAGCTGAGCTCGAAAGGCGTGAGCAGGAACGCTCGAGAACAAGCATTGCTGGAAAATTCTCGGAAAATGTGCTGCTGGACAACATGGTCAACAGCACCGCCGCGGATATCCGCTTGCTGCAGCAGCGGAAGAATACGCTCCAGGAACAACTTAATCCCGAGCGCACTTTTAATACGCGTGTGATCGGTGAAACCGTTGTAAGCCGCGACCCGGTGTTTCCGAAGCGGCCACTTTTCGCTGTCTCGGGAGGGTTGATCGGCTTGGTGCTCGGTTTGATTTACTGCGCTTTGCGTGGTGATCGCATAAAGAGCCATAGAAGAAAAATGTGAGCCAAATTGCCCACGCCATCGGCGACCTCCAAGGCTGCTGCTCCCCCCTCCAGTCCTTGCTGGCCGCCCTCCCCGCCAACGCCCCACTCCGCTTCGTCGGCGACCTCATCAACCGAGGCCCAGAGTCGCTCGCCGCGCTGCGCCAAGTTATCGCGCTTTGCGAGGCCGGCCGCGCTCGCACCGTGCTGGGCAACCACGATATCCACCTGCTTGCCGTAGCGGCAGGCGTGCGCAAGCCCGGCAAGCGAGACACGATCGCCGAGATCCTCTCCGCGCCCGATAGCGACCAGCTCATCACCTGGCTACGCCACCAGCCGCTGGCCATTTTCGAAAACAGTTTCCTGATGGTGCACGCCGGCGTCCTGCCTCAGTGGACGACAGGCGATGTACTGGAGTTGGCCGGCGCGGTGGAGCGAGAGCTGCGCAGCGCACATTGGAAGACCTTCCTGGCCGACGCCTTCGGCAACCATCCGGACAAGTGGAGCGACGATCTCGTCGGCATGGATCGGCTACGGCTGACCATCAACGCCTTGACGCGCCTACGCTTCTGCAAGCCCGACGGCACGATGGAGTTCGAAACGACGGACGCCGATGGCGCACCGGATGGCCACATGCCGTGGTTCGACGTGCCGGGCCGCCGCACGCGAGGCACGCCGATCGTGTTCGGGCATTGGTCCACCCGTGGGCTGGTGATGCGCGACGATGTGATGGGCTTGGATACCGGCTGCGTGTGGGGTGGGAAGCTGACAGCGGCGAAGCTATCGCTGGCCCCAGCGGGGCGTGACGTGATCCAGGTGGATTGCGAGCAGGCGCAAGACCCGCTCGCGCACAAAAAGAAATAACCGTTTGACCTAGCCCGCGCGAGCGATCAGGGTCGCAACCGCTTCCTGGCTATGTGCGGCCAGGGCACGGCGATCCATCTCCGGAGCCACGGCGGGGCCTACGAGCACTTCCACCACCAACGGCGGCCCGTTCAGCATGGCATTGATCGTGTCCATCATCGACAGATCACCGATATACGCTGGAATGGTCGTCAACTCACCCGTCCCGGCAATGCGATAGCGCAGCGCCACCGGCCGGATGGGTGCGCCAGCGCTGACGGGCGCCTGAAACAGGTTGGCGTGGAACGGCAGCAGTTGCAGCCCGTCAGACGTCGTGCCCTCGGGGAACACGCAAATGGCATCCCCCGAACGCATCGCATCTGCAATGACGTGCATGATGCGATGCGCATCGCGCTTACGAGCGCGCTCGACAAACAGCACGCCCGTCTGCGCGCATAACCAGCCAATCACCGGCCAGCCGCGAATCTCCGATTTGGCGACGAAGCGCGGCGGGTACCAACTGTTGATCGCGTAGATGTCGATCCACGACACGTGGTTGGACACCAGCATGGAACCCGCCAGTTCCTGGGCCGCGACCTCCTCGCCGTGCACCACAAGCGAGACCCGGAACAGCGCCAGCAACTTGCGCGACCAGCGCTGGATCAGCCTCTGCTTGGTCTCAAGCTTGACCCACCAAAACAGCAGCGCGCACGTGATAAGGCCTTCGGCCAGATGCACGAGCAACCGCAGCTTGCGCAGCACATGCTTGCGCTGCGGCGTGCTCACCTCGCTGGGCGCGCTTGCCACGCGCTGATCAATGCCCGTCATAGGCAAGATGGCCAGCGACCATCGTGGCACGTACGCGGCCAGCCAGTTCGAAGCCCAGGTACGGCGAGTTCTTGCCTTGGCTCCGCAGAGCGCGCGGTTCAAGTTTCCAGGTCGCATCCGGATCGAACACGCACACATCGGCCATCGCCCCTACTTCCAGCGAGCCTGCATGCAGGCCCAGCACACGAGCCGGCTCGCTGGTGATGCGCGACAGCGCCTTCGACAGCTCGACCTTGTGTTCGGTGGCCCAGCGCAGCGTGAGCGGCAGCAGGGTTTCGAGGCCGGTCGCGCCGGGTGTGGCCTCAGCAAACGGCAGCAGCTTCTCGTCGTCATCCACAGGCGTGTGGTCGGAACAGATCGCGTCGATGGTGCCATCGGCCAGCGCACGCACGATGCCGTCGCGGTCGCGCCCGGAGCGCAGCGGCGGCACAAAACGCATCTGCGAATTGAAGTAACCGATATCGACGTCGGTCAGCGAGATATGGTGGACGTTCACGTCGCATGTGACCGGCAAACCTTCGGCTTTCGCACGGCGCACAAGCTCGATGCCCGCGGCCGATGACAAGCGGCACAGGTGCACACGGGCGCCCGTGCTGCGAATCAGCTCAAAAATGGTATGCAGGCGCACCGTCTCGGCTATGACAGGCACACCCGAGAGGCCCAGGCGTGAAGCCAGCGGGCCGCTTGCGGCCACGCCGCCCTTACCCAGATACGGGTCTTCGGGGCGCAGCCAGACTGTGAAGCCAAAGGTCTGCGCGTATTGCAGCGCACGCATCAGCACTTGCGTGTCGGCCATCGGCGCATCGGTCTGCGAGAAGCCAACGCAGCCCGACTCTGTCAATTCGGCCATCTCCGTCAGCACCGCGCCCTTCAAACCGACAGTGAGCGCACCGAGCGGATACACGTGCGCCTGATTCAGGTTGCGCGCGCGGAACTTGAGCATCTCGACCAGGCCGGGTTCGTCCAGCACAGGATCGGTGTCCGGCGGGCACACCAGCGAAGTCACGCCGCCGGCCATCGCCGCAGCCATTTCCGATTCGAGCGTGGCCTTGTATTCGAAGCCCGGCTCGCGCAGGCGGGCTGATAGGTCAATCAGGCCCGGGCAAACGACCAAGCCCGTCGCGTCGATGGTCTTGTTGGCATGGAAATCCGCCGGAGCGTGGCCGACACCGACCACCTTGCTCGCCGCGATGTACAGATCCTGTTGTGCGTCGATACCGTTGGCCGGATCGATCAGGCGGCCGCCTTTGATATGCAGTTTCATCGTTTCAATATTTTTGAGATGGATGCAAAACGAAGCGAAGCGGTTCTGGCGGTTCGGCGCCGACGCAGACAGTACAAAAAGTACGGCAAGTCGATGCCGGGCCGGCAGAATCGTTGTTCATCGATCTCAGTCGTTGTTGCCAGCCACGATGCCCATGACCGCCATGCGCACGGCGATGCCGAACGTCACCTGATTCAGGATCACCGATTGCACGCCGTCGGCCACGGCGGAATCGATTTCCACGCCGCGGTTCATCGGGCCGGGGTGCATGACGATGGCGTCCGGCTTGGCCAGCGCCAGGCGCTCCTGCGTGAGGCCGTAGGCCTTGAAGTATTCCTGTGCCGAGGGCAACAGCGCGCCGCTCATACGCTCGTTCTGCAGGCGCAGCATGATGACCACGTCCACGCCCTTCAGGCCTTCTTCCATGTTGTGGAAGACGCGCACACCCATGTGCTCCAGCCCGCCCGGCAGCAGCGTACGCGGGCCAATGGCGCGCACTTCGGCGCAGCCCAGCGTCGTCAACGCATGGATGTCGGAACGCGCCACGCGCGAGTGCAGGATATCGCCAACGATCGCCACCGTCAGGTTGGAGAAGTCCTTCTTGTAGTGGCGGATGGTGTACATGTCGAGCAGCCCCTGCGTCGGGTGCGCATGACGGCCATCGCCCGCGTTGATGACGTGCACATGCGGCGCGACGTGCTCCGCGATCAGGTACGGCGCACCGGAACTGGCGTGGCGGACGACGAACATGTCCGCCTGCATCGCAGACAGATTGTTGATCGTATCGAGCAGCGACTCACCCTTGCTGGTGGACGACGCGTTGATGTTCAGGTTGATCACGTCCGCCGACAGCCGCTTGGCTGCGATCTCGAACGTGGTACGCGTGCGCGTGGAGTTCTCGAAGAACAGGTTGAACACGCTCTTGCCACGCAGCAGAGGCACCTTCTTCACCTCACGGTCAGAATCCGACACGGAGACGAACTGCTGCGCGGTGTCCAGCACGTGCGTGAGGATGTCGCGCGACAGCCCCTCAATCGACAGCAGGTGCTTGAGCTCGCCGTTTTTCGTGAGCTGCGGGTTGGCGAAAGTCTTGGGCATGAGAAACGAAAGGCGACGAGGTCAGTACAGGTCAGGTCAAAGCGGGTGCGGTGCAGCGGGCGAACTCAAGCGCCTTTGAGCTCGCGCGTAAAGGTGAAGCGGGCCGAAGCGCCCTCGCCGGCTTCGCTCAGCACGAGCGATTCGTCGGGCGGCAGCGTGATGCGTTCACCGATGTAATCGGGGGCAACGGGCAACTGGCGTTCACCGCGGTCGACCAACACGGCCAGCTCGACCGCCGCCGGACGGCCGTAGTCGAACAGCTCATTGATGGCCGCGCGAATGGTGCGGCCGCTGGCCAGCACGTCGTCCACCAGCAGGATGCGGCGCTCGTTCACGTCGAATGGCAGCGTGGTGGGTTGGGCCTTGGCGTGCAGGCCTTTCTTGGCGTAATCGTCGCGGTGCATCGCAACGTTGACGACACCGTAATCGGGCAGGCCAAGGTCATGCGCCAGCCGCTTGGCAATCCAGGCGCCGCCGCTGACAATGCCGGCCACCGACCAGGTGTGGCCGTCGGCCAGCCGCGTGCGCAGTTGTGCAACGAGGCTCTGGTACAGCGCCTCGGCATCGATCTGTTGCGATGTCATGCGTATTCGTCGAAAAACTGTTGGAGGATGATGCACGCGGCTTCTGCGTCGAGCACATCGTCGGAGGCACCGGCGTCCTGCGCGGCGATTGACGAATAGCGCTCGTCCACCCAGGTAACCGGCAGGCCATAGCGGCCGTGCAATTGATTGCCGAAGCGCTTGGCGAGCTTGATCATCGGCTGCTCTTCCCCATCGGGGTGAACTGGCATACCGACCACGAAGCCGACTGGCTGCCATTCGCCCACAAGCCGCGTGATCTGCGCGAAACGGAAATCGACCGAGCGGTTAGGAATGGTTTCCAGCGCCCGCGCCGAGCGCGTAATGGAATTACCCAGCGCGACGCCGATGCGTTTTTCGCCGTAATCGAATGCCAGCAAGGTGCCTTCTGCGGGCACGGAATGGGTCGCCGGACGCGCCGGCTCAGGCATGCCCGGCCTCGCCCGACAGCATGGCGGGGTTGATGCCCAGCAGGTTCAGCGCCGCGGCAAACCGCTCTTCGGGAGGCACGTTGAAGATGATCTCGGGATCGGCGTGGACAGTCAGCCAGCCGTTGCGGCTGATTTCGTCTTCCAGTTGTCCGGCACTCCAGCCGGCATACCCGAGAGTCAGGATGAAGCGGTGCGGGCCGCCTCCCTGGGCAACAGCTTCTAGCACATCCTTGGAGGTGGTCATTTCCAGCCCGCCCGGCACCGCCAGCGACGACGAATACGCGCCCGTAGCGTCGTGCAGCACAAAGCCGCGCTCAGTCTGCACCGGGCCGCCGTAGTACACGGATTGTTCTGCGAGGGGGTGGATTTCGAGCTTGAGATCGATCTTGTCGAACAGTGTCGCCAAGTCGATGTCGATGGGGCGGTTGATCACGAGCCCGAGCGCGCCGCGCTCGTTGTGCTCGCACATGTACACGACCGTGCCTGAAAACGTGGAATCCGCCATGCCGGGCATAGCGATCAGGAACTGATTCGTGAGATTGATAAGTGCGTCAGGCGAGGCCATGGGGTGAGTTTACCAAAAGCCCCCGGGCGCTGCCCCTCTCATTTTGAGGAATCGGCCCTCGGCGCAAGGTTTTTTGGTCTGGCATATTGTGGCGCCTCAGGCACTCGGCCCGGTTGCATGTGGCGGCGTGGTGTTCAACGCCCCCAGATCAACGGCTTCCAGCCAGCGCCAGTCGCCCGGTGCCAGGTCGCCCAGCGACAACCCGCCGATGGCGCTGCGGTGCAATCCGGCCACGTGGTTACCGGCAGCCGCCACCATGCGTTTCACCTGGTGGTATTTGCCTTGCGTGAGCGCCATACGCAGGTGGTGCGTGTCGACACGCTCCGCCCAAGCGGCGGCAACGTTTTCATTCTCGTCGGCCAGCAGCACGCCGGCGCACAACTGGGCGATCTGCGCATCGGTTACGGGCTCGGCGGTGGTGATCTCGTAGACCTTGGGCACCTGGTGGCGCGGGCTGGTGATGGTGTGAACGAACTGGCCATCGTCCGTGAGCAGCAGCAGTCCTGTGGTGTCCTGGTCGAGCCGCCCGACGCACTGCACGGCCCGCTCGCGCAGCGGCACCGGCAGCAGCGTGTATACGCTCGGATGGTGTTTCGGCTTTTGCGAGCACTCCACGCCGGCCGGCTTGTTGAGCATCAAATAGGCTCGGGCGTGGTATGCCCAGCGCTCGCCGTCGACATCGAGCACCAGGCCGGCGGTATCGACCAGCGCATCCGGGCTTTCCATTTCGACGCCGTTGATGAATACCAAACCCGCGAGTACGAGGTCCTTGCAATAGCGGCGCGTGCCGAAGCCCTGTGATTGCAGGATGCGATACAGCGGAAGACGGGAAGAATCAGCCATGACAACAACGTGAACAAGACAAAAAGGCGCGTATTTTGCGATACGCTCGGCCAGTCCAAAGAGCAACCGACTCCATCCGATGCCCTCCACCGCCCCAAGCCGCCAGCCTTACGACATCGGAGCGCACTTCCAGCGAGGCCTGGTGTGGTTCCGGCGCGATCTGCGGCACTTCGACCACGCGGCGCTGCATTATGCCCTGCGCCACTGCCGCGAGGTCTATTGCGTGTTCGTATTCGACCGCGACATCCTCGACGCGCTGCTTGCGCGCGGGCTCAAGGCCGACCGCCGCATCGAGTTCATCCGCGCGTCCGTCGAGGAACTGCGCAGCGTGTTGCGCGAGGCCGGCGGCGACCTGATCGTCGTGCATGATCACCCGCGCCAAGCGATTCCCGAGATCGCGCGCAAACTCAACATCGAAGCCGTTTTCGCCAACCATGACGAAGAACCTTCCGCGCAGGCCCGCGATGAAGCGGTGCGCAAAGTGCTGGCCCAGCAGCCGTGCGCCTGGTTCGACTTCAAGGATCAGGTGATCTTCGAGCGCGACGAAATCCTGAACGGGCAAGGCAAACCGTATGGCGTTTTCACGCCTTACAAGAATGCCTGGTTGGCCGCGTTGACACCGTTCGACTTGCGCGCGTATCCGATCGAGCCTTACCTAGGTGCGCTGGCCAAGCCGCCGCAGGCGCTTTCACACGCGACGCCAGCGTTGGAATCGATGGGCTTCGCACGCACCAATCTGTCGGAGATCGCCCTGCCCACTGGCATGTCGGGCGGCCAGGCCTTGCTCGACGAGTTTGAAGAGCGCATGGACGACTACCATGCGCGCCGTGACTTTCCCGCCGTGCGCGGACCCAGCTATCTGTCAACGCACCTGCGCTTTGGCACCGTGTCGATCCGCGCGCTCGCAGCGCGCGCGCATGCCGCCATGCTGCGCGGCAGTCGGGGCGCGGCGACGTGGCTGTCGGAGTTGGTCTGGCGCGACTTCTATTTCATGATCCTGCATCACCGCCCGGACTTGGCCGACGGCGCCGCGTTCCATCCGGAATTCGATCGCATCCGCTGGGTAGACGGAGACACCGGCGACGCGCGCTTCGAAGCGTGGAAGGCTGCGCGCACCGGTTACCCGCTCGTGGACGCAGCCATGCTGCAGATCTTCCAGAGCGGCTACATGCACAACCGCCTGCGCATGGTGGCGGCGAGCTTTCTCATCAAGGACCTCGGCATCGACTGGCGACGCGGCGAGCAGTATTTTGCCGACGTCCTCAACGATTTCGACTTCGCAGCCAACAACGGCGGCTGGCAGTGGGCGGCGTCCAGTGGGTGCGACGCGCAGCCGTGGTTCCGCATCTTCAATCCCGTCACGCAATCGGAGAAGTTCGACCCGCAAGGCCGCTTCATCCGCAAGTACCTGCCGCAATTGGCGAAGCTGCCCGACAAGTACATTCACGCGCCATGGGCGGCGCCGGCCAACGTGCTGAAGGAAGCAGGCGTCGCGTTGGGCGAGACGTATCCCTTGCCCATCGTCGACCACGCGGCCGCGCGTGCTGCGACACTCGACCGCTATGCCGTCACCAAGGCGCATCGCACATCGGGCGCCGAGGCGGCGGCACTGAGCAAGATCAGCGACGATTGAGAATCGCCACGCACCAAAGACAACGGGCCGGTAGAACACCGGCCCGTTGTTGTTTCTGCAAGGCGTGTCGTCAGCCTGCGCTGGCCGCCGGCGCCCGCTCGCCGATGAGGTTGCGCAGATGCTGCAGCAACTCCTCTTCGTTGTACGGCTTGCCCAGGTAGACATTCACGCCGATCTCCGCGGCGTAGCGGCGGTGTTTGTCCGCCGTACGCGAGGTGATCATGATGATCGGCGTAGCGCCGATGCGTTCGTCCGCACGCACGTTGCGCGTAAGGTCGAAGCCGTCCATGTGCGGCATTTCGATGTCGACGAGCATCGCGTCGGGCGTGATCTCCTGCAACTGACGCAGCGCGTCCACACCGTCGCGTGCGAGCACGGCCTGGTAGCCGGAGCGCGTGAGCAGACGCTGCGTGACCTTACGCACGGTCAGCGAATCGTCGACCACCATGACGATCGGCTGTGTGGCGAGGCCCGGCACGGCGTCGGTGCTGCCGTCGCGCTGCAGCTCGGCCACGGCGCCCGTGGCTTCCGGGTCTGACAGGCTGCGTGCAACCGCTTCGCGCTCGAAGCGCTGCGTGAGCACCACGGGGTTGTAGATCAGCACAATCTCGCCGTCGCCCAGCGTCGTTGCACCGGCAATGCCTTCCAGACGCGCGAGGTGCGGGCCAATGTGCTTGACCACCACTTCGCGGTTGCCGATCACTTCGTCGACGTGCACGGCGGCGCGCTCGGCACCGTTGCGCACCACCACGGCCGGCGAGTACTTGCGCCCGCCCGTGACGGACTTCGCTTCTTCAAGCAGCGCGCCAAAGTAGTGGAACGGCACGGGGCCCGTCGGCAATTGCAGTGCAGCCGCGTTGTACGCCTCGGCCAGCGCCTGCGGACGCAGTTGCTGCACGTGGTCGATCATGCCCGACGGAATCGCGTACACGCGCTCGCTCACACGCACCAGCAGCACCTGCGTAATGGCGGTGGTCAGCGGCAGGTGGATGGTGAAACGCGTGCCGACTTCCGGCGTCGTCTGCAGCGAGATCCGGCCGCCCAGGGCAACGGTTTCAGCACGCACCACGTCCATGCCCACGCCACGGCCGGCCAGCTCGGACACCTGATCCGCCGTGGAGAAGCCCGGCGTGAAGATCATCTCGGTGAGGCGCGCGTCGCTGGCCTCCTCATCCGGCGCCAGAAGCTGGCGCTCCAGTGCGCGGGCGCGAATGCGGTCGAGGTTCAACCCGGCGCCGTCGTCCACGAAATGCAGCACGACTTCGTTGCCTTCCTGCTGCACTTCCAGCGTGAGCTCGCCCGCCGGATTCTTGCCCTTGGCGCGACGCTCGTCGGCGGATTCAATGCCGTGTGCGACGGCGTTGCGGATCATGTGTTCGAGCGGGCCGCCCATGCGGTCCAGCACGCTGCGATCCAGTTCCACCGTACCGCCCTTGATGAACAGGCGGACTTCCTTGCCGGTTTCCGACGCCGCCTGGCGAGCCACGCGGTACAGGCGGTCAGCCACGGTATCGAACTGCACCATGCGCGCACGCATCAGGCTGCGCTGCAAGCCCCGCGTGAGGCGTGCCTGCGTTTCCAGATCGAGCGACGCCTGATCGAAACCGCGGAACAAGTTCTGCTGCACCGTCGCCACGTCATTGACGGACTCGGCCATCATCCGCGTGAGTTCCTGCAAGCGCGTGAATCGGTCGAACTCAAGCGGGTCGAACGATTCGTCGTGTGCAGCCGCATCGGCAATGCGCGACTCCATCTGCGTCTCGGCCTGGATTTCGATCTCGCGAACCTGCGAGCGCAAACGCGCCACGTTGTCGTTCAGTTCCGACAGATAGGTCTTGAGCGCATCGACTTCCGACTCCAGACGCGCACGCGCGGCACCGACTTCACCCGCATCGTTGATAAGCGAGTCAAGCGCACGCGCCTGCACGCGCACCATCGCGCGCTGGCGTTCAGCCACTTCGAGGGCTTCAGCTTCAGGGCTGCGCGCGCCGGTCAGATCGACGTTCGTCGATACTGCAACAGCCGGCAGCATCGATGCACCGGACGATGTCTGCGCGTCGGCTGCCGTCTGCGGCGCCTCGGTAGCATCGGCAAGGCCAGCATCGAGCGGCAGCAGATTGCCCGCGCCCAGCGCATCGACGTGCGCCTGAATGCGGTCAAACCAGACGTAGAGCTTGCGGAACAGCGCGTCGTCCACGCGGTTCTGGCGCAAGCCGCCTTCAATGGCGCTTTCCATTTCGTGCGCTGCCTGACCCAGCGTCATGGCGCCGGCCATGCGCGCACTGCCCTTGACGGTGTGCAGGTTACGCAGCAGCAGGCCGGCGGCATTGCGGTCCTGCGGCGCGGCTTCCCATGCACGCAAGTGCTGGCCCAGCTCGGGCAGCGCGACGTGCGCTTCCTCCAGGAAAATTTCCAGCAGCGCCGGATCAAGCGCGTCGGCGGGTGCCTGGCGGACCAGCTCACCCACGGCCGGCTCGGCAACCGGCGACTCGTGCACAGGCACCAGCGACGGCACGAACGTCGGCGTGATCTCCGCCGGCTCAAACCCTGGCTCGCCGGCCAAGCCAGCGGTTTCGTTCTCGGCCTGTTCGGCTTCGGCAAAGGCGGCGGGCGCCGGCTCCAGCGGCAGGCGCGGACGCACGAGCAGGCGCTCGCACAACTCATCGAGGCTGCGGCGCATCGCCTCGTCAGCGTCTGGCCAGAGGCTGGCGGCGAATTGATGCAGCATGCCGCGCATGCGCTCGATGGATTGATCGAGCAGGCGGAAGTCGCCCGGATGCATCGCCACCGGGCGGCTGTTCAGGTTCAGCAGCACCTGCTCCAGCGCCCCAGCCAACTGGCGCACGGGCTCCAGTTCGACCACGGCGGAGCTGCCTTGCAGCGTGTGTGCGGCGCGCAGCGCCAGCTCGCTCGGGGGCGTGCGGCCTTCGTGGCGCCACTCCGAGAAATCCACGCCCAGGCGGCGGATCAGGTCATCGGCTTCCTGCAGGTAGACGTTGTACAGCGCCACGCTGATGCGGACCGGACCAATTTCCTTCACGCCATCGTCGTGCGGTGCTTCCTCCGGCTCGCCAGTCTGCGCGAACGGGAACGGGATCACCTTGGCATCGGCGTCAGCGGCAACCGGTTCAGCGGCCGTTTGCTGATTAGCCTCTTCGACGTGCTCCGCAACCGGCTCGATTGCCTCATGCTCCACCGCCGGCGCGGTGGCCTCGGGCATTGGCGCCTCGACTTCGGGCAGCGGGGGTTCGTCATCCCACGTGAGCGCGACGGCTTCTTCTGCTTCTGCAAGGGGCACATCCGGCGCAGCCAGCTCCATCGGCTGCACCGCGTCGACGTCGTGCGATGCGGCTTCCGCAGCCGGTGCTTCGGGCGTTTGCGGCTCAACGTGTTCGGGAGCAGCCTGCGCTTCGGGCACGGCCTCCAGCCAAACGAACGGACCGCCATGACGCACACGCTCGGCGGCGGCGACCAGCGGTTCAATGGGGTGATCGGCTTGCGGCGATTGCGCAATGGCCGCGGCCCACGTCGACAACTCGGACTCGGCACGTGTCAGCAGCGCGGCCAGGTCATGCGTCGGCACGCGGCTCTCCGCCAGCCAAACGTTCATGACCTGCTCAATGGCCCAGGCAGCTTCGCCGTAGCGCGTGAGGCCGACCATGCGGCCCGAGCCCTTGAGCGTGTGGAACGCGCGACGCAACTGCGTGAGCAGGTCCAAGTCGGAGCCGGTAGCCAGGCCACCCGTGCCCACATCAGCAGCGGCTTGCAGGCCCTGCAGATCGGCGCGCACGCCGGCCAGCACTTCTTCTGCTTCAGACAGGAAGATGTCGAGCAGCTCGGCATCAATGGATTGGGTATCCCGCACGGCACCAAGTGCAGGTGCAGCGGCAGCAGCGGGCACCGCAGCCGGAGCGGCCAATGCGGCCTGCATGCGCTCAAGCGCGCCGGCACTGCCAACCTGCCATGCGTCGAACTGGGCCAGCGCCTCTTCCAGGCGACGCCGGCGAGCCGGATCGTCGTCGATGGCGGCGGCGTCGCGTGCTTCCTGCAGCGCGGCACGCAACTCGGCGGCCAGCGGGTCGGTCGGGTCAACCGGTTGCTTGGCCAGCAGGCGATCGAGCAGCGCTTGCAGCGGCGATGCAGCATCGGCATTGGACACACCTGCGCCGGCGAGCGTTTCGGATTGCGGCTCGCGGCGGGTCAGCATGCCGGATTCGGCATCGAAGGCGAACTCGCGCCATGCGGTTTCGCGCTCGGTCGGCGTCAACTGGCCTTCGATGACGATCTCGTCGACCTGGCCGCCGGTCAGTTCTGTGCCGGCAGACAGCGCGTCCAGCAGGGCTTGCAGGCCGCTGACGTTGGCGGCCAGCGCAGCCAGGTAACGTTCGCGATCGGCAGTAGTACCCTCGCCCGCAGCGTGCAGCGCGTTGATGGTCGATTGAGCGGCTTCGGTAGCGTGGACGGCCTCATAGGCGTCCAGTGCGGCAAAAGTGCTCTGCATCTCGCCGAACAGGCGTGCAGCTTCTTGCAGCCCACCGCTTTCTTCACCCTCGCGCTCGAAAGCGTCAAGGTGCGTTTCGGCAGAAGCCAGCAGCGTTTGCAGTGCGCGAACCTGCTCGGTGCGCGCGCGACGTTGCGCCGCTTCTTCGGCCAGCAGCGTGAGCCATGC
>Ga0182006_1000393_pt1 | contig 35922 bp, 24 predicted proteins | sample Sormic07211104_1_FD_123022 | JGI IMG/M metagenome (GOLD analysis project Ga0182006, IMG submission 123022) | Rhizosphere microbial communities from Sorghum bicolor, Mead, Nebraska, USA - 072115-104_1 MetaG | ecosystem: Host-associated > Plants > Roots > Rhizosphere | place: USA: Nebraska...
GATGGCCAGCACCATCTTGAATGAGCATGGCTGGGACCCGGAGCTTATTGAGGTCGCACTGGCGCATGTCGACAAGGATGAGGTGCGCAGCGCCTACAACCGAGCCGACTACATCGAGCGCCGGCGCCCGATGATGGCTTGGTGGAGTGAGTACATACAGAAAGCCGCCACCGGCAGCCTGCTCGCCTCAGCGTACGGCCAAGTCAGAGACAAGAACGTGGTGCCGATCCGCTAGCTCTGTACGGCGCAAGAACGGCAGCAGCAACAACTGAACGTTCAAGATTCGGGGCAATCAGCCTCGCTCATCCGCTTCTCAGCACGGGTCCTTCCAAACAGGACTGCAAAGCCGCCCTGTTTGGAAGGACCTCACTTTGAAGAGCTAAAAGCGACTACGTTGTCCAGGATTTACCACGGAATTCCAGCGGTGGATAACCGCTCTTAGAGTCCAAAGTGGCGCTGAATTTCGAACCTTGACCGCGTTTATCCTCAGGCGTAGAACTGGCCGTGCAAGCGCTGTCGATGACAGCAACCCAGGTGACCCGAACCTTGAAGGTCACGCCGCTCTCGCGGTGGTTCTCCCCCAAATGGCGATTCGCATCCGGCAGCTCGCCCGGTCACCTCCCCGGTGATGGATGCCTCCTTCAGATCATGGCCCTCGTGCGCCAGACAACACCTCCTACTTCGCTGCCCTGCAGCAACCTATCCGCTTGGCCGAGTCTTGCGCCAACCTGCGCCCGTCTCTTTCTCCTGGAAAGAGACGGGCGCTTCTAACACTGCTGCTGCCCTCACCGCACATGGCTTTGCGGCATTCCCCCTCGTGACAATCGGCGTGACAAACGCCGATGTCACCAGCAACAGCGCTGTAGATGATGGTGCCGCAGACCACGGAATGGACTGCACCTGACTGACAGTCAGGCATGCCCCGATCATCGCATTGCTGCGTTCACCCGGCTCAGGATCTCCAGGCGCTGGTCTCGTCAGCCAATGCAGCCTCCACCCGCCCACCGGTAACGGTGCTCAGGAGGACAGATCATGAGATGCCCTTGCTCCCGGTCGTAAGGAGCCGCCAGTCCCGCGAAGAGGACATTCCCCACAGGTCGCAGGGGCCTTGATCCCTGATAACACTCAACATTCTTGGCGGGATGACGTGGGGCGAGGATTGGAGAGCAAGAGATGAGGTGACCGACATGGCATTGGTGGGTAGACGCGATGGCCGCAATTTTGGCTACGGCAGGCAATTGAGCTACGCAGGGCCGCAAGCGCTAAAGGACAGGTTCGGCGGTGGCCACTACGGCACGGTTAAGGCGCACTGTGATCGGTGGCAGGCATTCGTCAGATGGTGCCGCTCCGAACAGGGGCCCGGTATCAATGATGCGCGGCAGGTTGATCGGAAGGTGTTGGCCGACTATGCGGCATATCTGAGCGACGTGGTTAGGCGCGGTGAGCTTGCTGTCAGCACCGCACAAAACCGGCTTTCCAGCGTGAACAGGACCATGGCGGCGCTTCGCGGTGATCAGTCCGTGAAATTACCCAGCCCGAGCAAGGCGTTGGGTATGCAGCGTAGCGGGGTTCGACAGTCGGTGCCGCAGGGCCAAGACCGCGCAAAGGTTAAACAGATCGTCGATGCACTTTGTCGCCAACATCAGCTACGGGCCGCCGCAATCGTTCTGTTGGCGCGAGCCACCGGAATGCGCTTGCGTGAGGCAATCTTGGCTGATCTGCCACGGCTAAGCCGTGAGACTGAAGCCTGCGGCAAAATCAACATCCAGGACGGCACCAAAGGTGGTCGCGCCGGCGCCTCGGCACCACGTTGGATTGAGGTGGATAACCATATTCGTCATGCACTGAGGTTCGCGACGCTAGTGTCGCCAACCGGTAGCCGCAACATGATTGCGCCACACGAAAGCTACCTGGGCGTACTGCAAGAAGTCATCCGCCCTGCACGGGACATCCTGCATGACCACGACCTTAAAGGTTTCCATGAGCTTCGAGCGGCGTATGCCTGTGAGCGCTACGAGCAGATCACCCAACACCCCGCGCCAATCAATGGTGGCAAATGTTGCCAGGTAGATAGGAACCTTGATCGCGAGGCCCGGAGGCAAATCAGCTATGAGTTGGGGCACGGTCGGATAGACGTGGTAGCGGCCTACATTGGTGGCCGGGCATGAGCAAGCCATTCGATATGGAGCTGTTCTTGGCTGGCGTTCTGACCGGCTCGCACGCAACCCGGCAACGACATGTACGACAAGCGAAAATCGTCCAGGCTGAAATCGCAATGCGGTGGCAGCGAGAAACCCCTTGGGCTTGGCAGAGAAAACATGTGTCTTGGTTCCTTGAGCATCGCCTAGATCGACGCAGCGACGCGACGCGGTACTACTATTTGCTGACCGTACGGCTGCTCACTCGTCGTTTAGAAAAACCATGGACGTTCTACCTCAGAGCGAACATATGATTTTGATAGTCACGACCAACTACAGACGATCCAAACTTCCCTCAGCAAGGCTGCAGTTGAGCAAGCGTTTCAGGACATCGCAGTAGGTCATACTGCCAGCCCCTACTTCATCCAACTTTATTGGTTATTGTCGTCTTTCTTTGCTGCCTGTACGGAGGAGCTTTCGGGTGTGTGATATGTCGGGAATGATGGAGCGAGCTCAAAAGCAGGAGTTCGCTGCGTCATCCCGCCCCAATCGCTAGCTTTATTCCAGATCGCAACTTCGATACTTGCTTGAGGATCAGGGGCACAGATGCCCGCGCGATGCCCACTCTTTGCTGTTGAGGTCAAGGGTGATGAGGTTTATTACGGAAGCTTGTCATCAGTAAAATTCGGGGCGGCTTCATCTCTGTCAATGACAAACGCCATTCAAACACCTGTATATAAACACAGCAAAACGTAATCTCCGACTATCTTCATCAATATTTTTTGCAGTTTTCTTTACCACCATCGATTGATCACGCTAATTTGAAAGGATGCAGGCACAGTGCCGCTATTGGGGATGCTAGAATAGCATTCGCATGCGCGTACCGATGCCCATCAGGTGCCTACCCTTAATCAGGGCGGGATCATTGATCGTGCGCAGCAACCGCATGAGGACTCTGCGGTTTCGTGCTTGTGGGAAGTGTTATGGATGGCGTGAGCTTCAAGCAGGTAGACCAGTATGCTCTGTGTTGTGTTGAAGACTTTTCTGATGAGCTCAAGTTCGCGCTGAGGGAGAACCTCACGCGGATCTGCCACGGCACCGATCAGGCCAGCAAGGACAGGGCAATCTACAAGTACCCTGCGACGATCAGGCATTTCTGGAACGAGCGCTACTCCAAGAAGCCCTGGGAAACCCGGATCGGCATGCTCGGCGAGCTTCTGTCGCACGTCATCATCCTGAAGCTTTTCCCCGACTTCGACGTCGTCTCGCCGTTCTTCAACATGGAAGAAAAGAGCATCCGGAAGGGCTTCGATCTCCTTCTGTACGAGACCTCAACCAACAACGTTTGGATCACCGAGGTCAAATCGGGAGGTCGAGGGGCCGACAAGACTTCTTGCTCGGCCACCAGTGCACTGTTGCGCCTAGCTCGGGATGATCTCAAGAAGCGCTTGGCTGAGCCGGAGCTCAACCATTGGCTCAATGCGATCAATGCCGCGAAAAACGCCATCCACAACAAAGCCAATTACCGGGACTCCGTCATTGAGATCTTGGAGCTGGAAGGCGATTTAGCCGAAGAAGATGAGGCGACTGCTTCGGACAACAATGTGTTTCTGATCTCTGCCTTGTTCAGCGATGTGTCCCAGGCCATCGCCGAAAATACCGTTTCAAAATTCACCACCAAGCTGGTGGCTGAGGCAGTGTTCAAAACGGTGTGGGTGCTATCCCTCCACAAAGGCACCATGGAAAAGCTGGAAGAGTTCTTGAGGCAGGAGGCGGAGCAGTAGCATGGAAGAGCTGACCATCAGGAAGCTGGGCAACACCAAGTTCAAGGATCTGTATTTCCAACTCCTCAAAGGAGACGAACTGGGTAACACGCAGACCGTGAAGCTTCTGGCTATCGCCGTGCTGCTCCTGAACCATAGGACGCCCGAAATTCAGCGTCTTGGCTATCGCATTATCCTGTTTTACGGGAACGCTTCGGGGCAGTACCAGGCGCTGTACGATGTAGCACTGAACAGCGGCCTACACCCTGTCTCAGCAGTGATCAGCAGCTACTTTTCCAAGGACGATCACCGCAGCGAGTCGTTCATCCGAAACATCGTGGGCAGCTATGTCGATACCTTCCGTGATCAGGGCATCGTGCTGACTGAGCAACAGGACGCCCTGCGAACATTTGTGCAGTCGGAGTACCGTAAGTCGTCAGTCGTGGTTGCTCCGACCAGCTACGGCAAATCAGAGCTCATCATCCAATCTGTGAGGGAAAATCCGGGGCTGCGGGTGCTGATCCTCGTACCCTCAAAAGCCCTGCTGGCCCAGACGAAGAAGCGGTTGATCTACGCGGACATCGAGGGGTTGGGCAAGGTGGTGACCCACCCCGAGATGTATTCGGTGGAGCGGAATAACAGGGCATTTGTCCTGACCCAAGAGCGGCTCAACAGGCTCTTGAATGAGAACGCCGGGCTGAGCTTCGATATGGTCTTCGTCGATGAGGCCCACAACCTGCTGCAGAGCGACCGCAGAAGTGAGCTACTGGCGGCCATGCTATGCATCTTGGGGGCTCGTAACCCGGAGACGTCATTCAAATTCCTGACCCCCTTCCTCTGCGATGAGCTCAACGTCCGTGTGCGCTTCCTGGACATGATCCCGACCGGGTTCAAGATCGATGAGTACATCAAGTCGGAGCGCTTTTACGTCAAGGACTTCAGAACAGGGAGGGGCCAGACGAAGCTCAAGCTTTATGACCATTTCCTGAATGACTGGATGGAGTTCGATCGGAGGTATACCAACTGCTTCGAGCTCATCAAACACGAAGCGCTGTCCAAAAACATCGTTTACGGCAATAAGAAGAAAAGCATTGAGTCGTTCGCGGTCGAGCTGGCAGCGGTTCTGCCGCCTGTGGACTGCCCATTGATTCAAACTGCCTGTGACGAGCTCACAGAGCTTTTTGACTGGCGCTACAAACTGATCGGCTGCCTGCGCAAAGGGGTCATGTACCACCATGGTTCGATCCCTGACACCATCCGGCTGTACCTGGAAAATCTATTCAGCAGCTCCAAGCAGATGAGGTTTCTGGTCTGCAACTCTACGCTTTTGGAAGGGGTGAACCTGCCGATCGAACGACTCTTCGTCTTTGATTTTTTCAAAGGGAAGAAAAAGCTGACGCCCTCTCAATTCAAGAACTTAGTCGGGCGCGTCAACCGGTTCAGCGAGGTGTTCGCGCCTGGCGCTGAGGCTGCGCTGAGAAAGCTGGAGTCTAGCATTTACCTCTTGGGGGTAAATGGCTACACGCGCGACAACGCAGCGCTTGAGACTTTCTACGATAAATCGGTCAACGTCTCTAAAGTCGTCACGGACACCGTCAGCAACGTTCTGCTTGAAGCTACCAAGATCATTGATGGGAAGGTCTCGGAGCTCTACGATGACGCAGTGGCTCGCCTTGAGAATTTGCATCCTGGCGTGGTTCAAGGTCGGGAATGTCGGTACGTCACCACTCAGGTAGGCAAGCTCCTCATCGCGAACAGTGTCACTGAAATTGACGTGTTCTCTGAGGAGGAGGCAATTGAACGGAAGATCAAGCGTGGCATCGAGGCGAACGGTGTGATTAATACCGTGGACAGGCTGATGCTTGCCATCTCCAAATCGTTCGTTGATCACTTCGATGACAGCCGAGAGTACAGCGACCTCGTGCGCCTCAAGCAAGAGCCTGCCCGGAACTTCTACGCCATGATTCTGGATTGGAAGCTTAAGAAACTCAGCGTCAAGCAGACGATCCGACAGACGCTTGCCTACTGGAAAAAGCTAGTTGAGACTAGCCATAGCGATCACGTGTTCGTGGGTAAATGGGGGGATACCAAGTACCGTGACAGCAAGTACGAGAATTGGGTGAGGATCTCCCAAAAGGATGACGGCGAGCGGATCAACTTGGCGATCGTCCGCCTGAAGGATGAGGACGACTTCTTTGACAACAAGATCTTCAAGTTTGTCGAAGTGCTAAATGGCGTCGGTGCCCTGGATGCTGGGTTCTACAAGCTTATCAAATACGGCACTGCGGATGACACCAAGATCAAGCTCATCCGCGATGGCTACAGCCATGGCCTGGCGGATCTGGTGTTGGAACGGTACCCCGAAACCGTGCGTGCGACGCTCGGCGGCGAAATCGACGTGAGCCCTCGCCTTGTCAACATGATGATCAATAACCAGGAAAGCGATTTGTTGATATTTGAGGCCAAGATGAATCTCAAACCAGCCTAATTTTGACCATAAGTGGGAGTACGGGAAGAACCAATGAATATAGGGCCGCTCCGGAATTGGAGCCGGACTCCCTGGCTCCTCGAATATCACTTAGATTAGGCGCTAGCTAAAAGCACCAAGAATTTGTAAAAAGCGCTGAAGATCTTGGGCCGGAAACACCTCCTCCAGCGTATCACTGCCCAGCATCCTCGACCCGAATGAACGTTGCGCTGAACTCCTTGCATTGACGATGTTGCTGTAGGCGATTCGCAAAGCTAAACGCGTCGTTCAGCTCGAATCGCTGGAAGATGTCCAACCCCCGCCCGAGAACGATTTTCCAGCCCCTATCAGTGGTGATGTCGCGATCGTGCTTGGTCCCTGTCGTGTCATACACCCAAGTGAATTGAATACCCACCCCAGCACAAGCTCCCGCGATTTTCTGCAGACTTTCGGTCTGGCGATCACCGTTAAACTCATCCTCAACGGTAACCACGTGCACAGCCACCTCCTCACCGGAGGCAAGCTGCTTACTGATCGTCTCCATCAGTTCCATAAGGTTACGCAATTGGTGGAACATCCGGAGGTATGGATCTACAACGATGACCCGCTTGACCCCTTTTAAGTAGGGCCCAAACAGCTGATCGAAGGTGACGCCGCGCTGGTTCTCCTGGACTACCAGGTGCTGAGGTTTCAGCTCAGACTCGTTCCTCACCAAGACAGCAGCATGAACAGGCTGAGGACATACCGCATCGGTATCCCCCGTGGAAGCGGCGTTAGCAACATCGAATAGATCTAATTCCGAAACTTCGCTGGCCACTCGTCGGTGGTACTGGTTTGGGTACTCGCTCTCCTCTAAGTTGTAGACCAACCTCTCTACACCATCCGCTCCCTTATAGGTAAAACGCACAGTTGGGTAGGTTGTGTCGATACGCAGCAACTGATCTTTGACCCGCTTGCGTCCCTCTATAGCGCAGCGCAGCACATCTTCGACCTCGGACTCAGTTGCCTCACCATGAGGAAAGAGGATCTTCATTAACCCCGAGAAAGTTTTGTTGATACCGTCACGATCACGTGTGGAGATTTCATCCGACAAGGTGAACAGCCCCTTGTAACGATCCGAGAAGTCATGACTACGCAGTGAGCGAAGGATCTCGGCCAGATAATCGACCACAAAGCCGTAGCCGCCGGAGAACATCTCCCCACGGATCACGTCCACCTCCCAGCCCGGAATGTAACTGTGCAGACGGTCGAGGAAGGCCGAGTCGTGGAACTTCTCCGGCAGCGGGTCGAACAGGTCGCTGTGCTTGAGCATGTACGGCACTGTGTGATCGGTGTTGCCCACAAACACCATGCTGGCCTCGGCCCCAAGGGTTTCCACTCCCCGAGAAAACGACTTGTTGGCCATGTAGTTCTTCATGATGTCGACCAACGCCTTGTCCACCCGCTTCTGCTTGCCGGCAAATTCGTCGAAAGCCACTACATCCCAGTAGCCCACCAGGCCGAGCTTGCCTGTGCCGTTGTGGACGAACAGCTTGGGAACCGTCACCTCGCCACCGGAGATCAGGATGCCGTGCGGGGAGAACTCGGAATAAACGTGCGACTTACCGGTGCCCTTCGGCCCTAGCTCAATCAGGTTGTAGTTTCGCTCGCAGAATGGAATCAGACGGATCAGTTGCAAGAGCTTGTTGCGCTTGCCGAACATCTGCGGATTGAAGCCAATGCTCTGAATAAGTAGATCAATCCACTCATCCGTGGTGAACTGCTTGCGGGACTCCAGATAACCATCGAAATCAAAACGGGAGATCTGGATAGGCTTGAGCGAGGCCAGCACCCAGGGAGAAGCCGATTTATCCTCGGTGTAGTCATACTCCAGATCAGCGATGCACCACACCCCTCCGACCAACAGCTTCTGATGTGCCTTCACCGTGCTGGAGTCGATCAGCACCTTTTTTATCCCGAGGTTAGCGAACTCAGCCTCGTACACATCGTCTTTGTCGTTGAGAGAAACGCTGACCCGGTCGATGACCTTGTGGCGCCCTTTCTCCTTGATGGTCGAACGCACCAACCCCGCTTCGTTGCGATGCACATAGTGCTTGCGCAGAATTTCCTTAACCGTCTCGATGCCGGTTTGAATCGTCGACTCATCATTCGTTGCGCAGTACTGGCCCAGCAGGTACTCCAGCACGTAGGACGGCACGATGGCGTTGCCCTTAACAGCTTTGACCAGATCCTTCCGAACGACTAAGCCTGTAAAATGCTGGTTGATCTTCTCATCAAGCTGACTCATGAGGGCTCCCGCCTAAAAATCGAATTCACTGGTGAATGAACGACGAATCGTATACCGAGCGGCCTTGTACTGGGTGACATGTGAGGTGCCTTCAATCTGCTCTTCGAGTCGCAGCTCAACCTGCTGGTTGTTTGCTGCATCAGCTTTACGGCTCAGGATGAAGCGCACCGATAGCTCTCGCTCACGCGGATTTTCGGACGCGAAATCGAACGTCAGTTCATGCGAGTCGGAGATTAACTCACTGTCCAAGGTGTACAGCCCAGCACGCAACCGGCGAGCTTGTTTCTTCTCGGTGACCGCTTCGGACTGATACAGCACAACAGCCAATTGGCCAGTCGTGATGCTTCTGCTCCCGCCTCCGATAAACTCGACTTCCACACTTCCAACATCGCTCTGGCGCTTTTTGTTGATGCGCACAACCGGGATCACCACCTCTTGCAACGTGGCACCACCATGCACGAACCGGCTGCCAGAACCTTTGAGACGCAAGCGGTTGATCGACTTAGGGATCTGTACATCCAGCGATCCTTCCAGCCCCAACTGTTCAGGGGTGAATGTCCGGAAACCTGCTTGACTACGCAGACCACGCCCAATGACGAAACGCCGGTCGCGATAGAGCACCTCATCACCATCCGGCACATTGCTGAGAAAGTCGCTCTCTTCCAGCGGTCGATGCTGGTAGATGAAACCATGGTCTGCGGTGACCAAAAGGTTGCTGGCATTGGCGTTGGTCAGCTTCTTCACCAGGCGGACAAGCTCGGACAATGTCTCTTCTGCCGCGGCAAACACCCGCTCCTCGGTATCTCGCGTATCGCCAGTCTTGTCGATCAGGTTGTGGTAAACGTAAACCACATCGTGATCCCGCAGCAGCGCCCGTGAATCCGCCTGATTCATAGCCAGCAGGTCTTTGGCCAACACAACAGCAGAACTAGGCACCGCAGCAGCAAGAATCTTGCCGCGATTGGTCGAGCCCTGAGCGCTCTGACCATCCACTATCGCATCGCCGCTGTCGTTTTCAGCCAGCAGCAGTGCCTGGTTAGGTAGCAGCGCAGCCATCCCCAACTGCGTGTAACTCGGCAACATGGAAAGCGCCGGCTCCAGCTCGGCCTCAAAGCGGTCTTCACGGCGAATCAGGCTCTGCAGCTCTTCACCTACTTCATAACGGAAGGCATCCGAGATCAGCACGCAGACCTTAGTCTTTCGCTCAAGGAAGGGCTTTACGCAGCGACTGAAGAAATTCCGCTGCAGCATGATCGGAGCAGCCGTCCAGCTCGGAGCAGAGTCCACAAACTGCTGCCAACGACCATTGAGACGAGCCAGATAGTTGTTGGTGTACTGGTTTTCGATCTGAGCGCTGAGCTCCTCCAGCAAGGAGGCCTGGCCAGACTTGCGCGCGTGATGGACGAACTTTCGGTACAGCTGATCCAGCCGATACCAGCTCTTCGCATATTTCTCCACGCCATCTGACAAGGAGGTCATTTCCAGCTTTGCTGCATCCAGTGTCTGCAGAAACTGCGCGGCATGGTCCAGCGCCAGATAGACATCCTCGAAATGGTGGAACCAATGACTCTGGCGTCGCAGACGAACAGACTGCTCCACATCGGCAGCAGTCGAAGTTCGGGCTACCGTCGCGCGAACCAGTTCACTGAGGATCTTGCGGTCGATCAGCTCGAAGTAGTCGAGCTCCAGGAGTATCCGGTAATCAAGCTTATGTAGCTTGTCACCAATCTGTAGTACCTCTGCACACTGAGCAGAGAGCAGCTCGAAGCTGCTCTCATGTGAACGACTGTCTTTCCAGCGTCTGAGAAAAACCAGCGACTCGGCTGACAAGCGCGCCTTGTACTCAGGGTCCGTGCCCATCATGAAGCAGGCCTTGAACAGCTCGATCACGAAATCGTGCAATCCCGGCTGCTCCGACACATAGCCGTAGGCGCGCTTCATCTGCTCCCAGAGGAAGCTGCCCAGGCCGCTTGTTTCGATGAGCTTGATGCACGCACTTTCAGCATTGGCGAGCTCAGCCAGCAGCTCCTCAACAATCACATCCAGTCGCGGCTCACCCTTTGCGCCAGCGCAGACAGCAAGCATCTTGAAACGTAGCATGCTCTGCGAGTCGCCTGGCTGCAGCAGCTTATGCAACTGCTCACGCCGCTTGGCCGCGGTGAAGAAGGCTGCATGCTCCTCCAGCACCGGATAGCAGTCCGGCCCCAACTCCAGCTCAGCCAGCCACAAGGCAAGCTGGTCCGTGCGGAAAGTATTGCCGCTGGCCAGTTGCACATCGAGCAACCAGTTATCCAGATAGGCGGGCTCGGCACCCTCGCGGTATAGCAGAAACTTCTGCAAGGGGTGTTCGCGCAAGACTCGGTACTTAACACCGAACTCGTTGTTGGCCAGCTCGATTTTCTCTATACCCGGCAGCTCTAGCGATTCGAAATCCGCACGGAACTCCAGGCGATTGTCGTACCAGAAGACAATCCGCTGTTTCTCGAACAGGTTGGTCAGCGCCTGGGTGATCTTGGAGTTGCTCATCGTTGAGCCATCCTCGCCTGTAAAGTCTCAACGAAACGCCTCGCCCACGGCGAACCATTAGGCCCTATGATCACGTTCAGCGACTCCAGCGCTACCGCTGCGGTAGACTCGCCAAAGCTGAGGAAATTGGTAAGCCGTATCGATTGAATAAGCATCTTTCTCTCCTGCACCTCAGTCCTCGCCCTTGGCGTCCAGCCCGACGATCTTCTTCAGCGCCCCCCCCAATTTGAGGTAGTTGACCTTGACGCCATCGTCCAGATCCAGCTCACGCTGCTCTGTAGCCAACGGATAGAGCGTGTCGCGCTCGTAGTCGTCCAGCTCCAGCAACTGCTTCTTGACGACTTCAGCCTCCTTGATGGCCTTGGTCTTTTCGCTCGGGCTGGCAGAGCTGCTGATGGCCACCTGCTGCAAATAGTCCAGACGCGAAGCGAGCTTCTTGCGAAAATCACGCAGGTAGCTGAGCACCACGCTGACGGTGTCCGGGCGGTAACGATGCAGATAGACCAGCGCGCTGAAGGTGCCCTTCGGACTGCTGAACAGCCAGTAGATAGGACGCTTCTTGTAGCGTTTCACATGATCAGCATAGAACTCGCCGAGGAAGTAATCGCGCAGGCTGTAGTTGCGCTTGCCCTTAGCATTAAGCGCTTGTTCGATAAAGGCGAGGTTGTCCTCATAATGCACATCACCAAACGCCACGCGCAGAAACTGGCGGAAACGCAGGGTAACGTCGTCCGGGAACCAGTCACCGTCGAGCAGCGGGATCACATTGTCTTCATCGGCAGGGAAGCTAGGCTGTGGCACCTGGGCTAGATAGTCAGCCAGCGTCTCGCCCTGATTGGCCAGAACCAGTCCCGCCCTCTCCAAGCTGTAGCGGCCGAACATGCAGCCCACGGCGTAGCTCACCAGCTCGCGCATGGTGTCAGCCAGCAACAGGGCTTCCAGCTCTTCTTCGGTCTTGTTGCCAGCGTAGCGGTAATGGGGGTTGCAAGTGAGCGTGATCTCGTTTAACCGAACTTCGGGCTTCAGCTCGTCTTGCAGGCCGTAAGCGTCAATGAAGATACGGTTGTTTTCTTCCTCCAGGCGCTGCATTTCCAGCACCATCTCTCGCCAGTAAGTGCGCAGTTTCTGATAGGTGCCCTTGAGCGTTGGCTGGCGATAGTCGGGTTGTAACAGTGGGAGACTGGTGAAGTCCCAAGAGCTTTCTGATGAGTCCCAATCTGTTCGGGAAATTGCGATGCACGACTTTGCTATTGACCGATCTGCCAACGCCAAAGCCGATTCAAGAATTGGAAACTTTTCAATATCACCTGCCTGGAAGTTCAATGTCGGATTCAAGCTTTGAATTATACCAAGCAACTTGGTTGAAAGAAGACATAGAAAAAATTCAGGATCGCTAGGGAATATTGCCGTGCATGCATCTGCATAGATTTCGGCGGCTTCCTTCACTCTGAAAGAAAGATTGCCAGACGTGACGCGAGATGTAAGCAGCCCTGCCTGAAAATATGTACTTTCATTTTTAACTACTAATGCGTAATTGCCTTTTAGGTATGGATACTTGTCTGCAACGTAAGTCTTGATTTCACGACCATCATCCTCCCAGTTGACAAGATGTTCAACGTTGCCGAACCATTTTCTGAATCCTCCACCTTTGGCGAAACGGAACCACTTCTCCCCGATAGATGAAGCGGAAGGTTCATGAACGTATCGAACGAAGGTGGCACTATCACTAGTCTGAAGGCCCGTCGAGCCCTTTGAATACGCGCGCAGTGGTTCGCCTTCGTTGAATGCCTTCAATACGAAGTCGCTAAGCCAGTAGGCGACTGGCCCCCCTGGAATTTTCTTGAAGTCTGCAGCAGAAGCCCGAAAAAAATACTTCTCCATGCCCTGCTCGTGACTGTTGTTATGGCTCTCACTCACTCTTTCTCTCCCGCCGGCAATACCTTGCGGCCAAAGTCAATTTCAAATCCATCCGGCACCGGTTTGAACGGTTTGGCCGGTGAGCGATGGCTGCCCTGGAACTGGCGCAGCGCGTGCACGTCAATTTCGCCGACTACGCAATAACGGGTCAAACCGCCCGTAATTCGCAGCACATCACGCTCGCATAGTCCGCAATCGCGTCCAGCGAGGCATGGGCCGATTAGTACAGGTCTACCTTGGCTTTGCGATAGGCTAAGCCGAGATCTTGCAGAATGATCACTGAATAGCCGCCTCCGGAACGAGCCGAGCCATGGGCGCTTCACGACGCAATGGCCACTCAGGAAACTGATGATTCCATGAGTCAACCGAGAGCACCATACAGTCTGCAATGTGCTGACGTTTCCAGGCCTCGAAGGATTCCTCCCGGATATCTGACAGCAGACGGTCCTTAAAACCGAACATGAGTGCCTTCTGGAGATCTGGGTCAAATGCATCCAGGCCGAGCAGCACCACATATTTGAAGGGCTTGCTGTCGCGCTCCATCAAGTGAAGATAGAGGTAGGAGTCACGTGCCTTGGGTGTTAGCTCCTGTGACAGGACTGAGTTGTCAGCCAACCGCTTCAGATATGCATTGCGGTCCTTGTCCTGGCTTCGCGAGTGCGATGGATCTTTGATCTCGACTAGGAGAATGTCCTTATCGCGCTCGATCACTAGGTCGACGAACTTCATTCGCACAGGCAGCTTGACACCTTGTTTGTCCAGCTCACTCCAGCTCAATCCATCAGGGAAATCGAACAGCAGCTCAGCGGTTTCTTCAGCGCGGTATGCCGGCATCACTCGCCTCCCAATGCGCGCTTGACGTCTTCGTCGTAAAGCTCAGCGAAGGTGTTGCTGATAGCGCTGCGACCGACAATGCTGTAGTCCGCTTGGCTTTCTCGCAGAATGTCGTCACTACCAGCTTCGCGATACAGACGATGGAAGATCACGTGATCCCCTTTGCCCTTGTCCATCAGCAGGTCGAACCACTTGAGCAGCACGTAGTCGTGCGTGGCGAGGATGATTTGCTGGCCGTTGCGGGCCAGCTCCAGCAGGGCCAGCACCAGATCCTTCATCAGCTTGGGGTTAAGGTTGGATTCGGGCTCATCCCACAGCAGTGGGCCGGAGGTGCCGGGGTTGAGACTGCCGTTGCTGAGCAGGCGCTGCAGAACGCCGATCTTACGGAAGCCCTCGGCCGTCATGCCACTGGAAAGGCGGTGTTTGCTGCCGGGCACGAACTTCCACTCGGTGCTGTCCTGGTACATCTGCGCGTGCTGCGCTTTGCTGCGCGTTGCGGCGTCCTTCTCTTCGTAGCGGCCCGGCTCGAACACGAAGCGGCCGTTTTCCAGCAGGTACTGACCACCGATCAGGTTGGCCAGGCGGGGCACGATGTTGGCGAACTTCGGGTCAAGCTGAACCTTGACGTTCAGGTCATTGGCGCCTTCCCTAACCAGCTGGCGTGCCAGGTCCAGGTAGCCATCGTCGAAGATGCGCTCGATGGTGGGCAGGTCGGGCTGCTCGGCCGTCAGGCCACGCACCAGCGACAGCACCTCCTTGGTCGGGATGAAGATGGCGGGGGCCGGCGCCCCCCCGATAGGAGCAGTGACATTGGCTACGGTGTCCTTGCCATAGAACTTGGCTGTAATCACTTGCTCCATTGCGAAGGTGCTTTTGAGTACAGACTTCCCTCGGGTGCCAGCACGACGCAGCTCGCCCACTTGCCCTCTGAGCGGGTGGTAGAGCCGACACAGCTTGCGGGCCAGTTGCTCATCGGCCTGCTCTCCTCGGGCTTCTAGAGCGCTCAGCGCCAGTACGGCCTTGAGCAACTGGGTCTTGCCGGTGCCGTTCTCACCAAGCACGATGTTGATGCCTGGCGAGAAGTCAATGGTCAGATCGGTGAAGGCAGTGAAGTTCTTGAGCTGCAGATTGGCGATCATGCGACCCTACCTTGAACGATGGCCTTGGCCATCATTTCCATCTTTTCCGATTCCGAATTGCCATCCACCAGGCGCATGTAAGCGCCCCGGTAATCGGGCTTGTGAGCATTTTCCAGCACAAAGGCCGTAGTCGAAACAACCTCACCACCGATGCTATCGAAGGCCCGTGTCCCCAAATGCGCCATGGAGAGGATGGTATGCTGAGTCAGAATACGACTGCGCAGGGACTCGAATGAGGAAAGGAACATCCAGCTCTGCATGGTGATCATGGCGACAGCTCCGCCCTTCACCGCCAGATCTAGGTTGCGTTCGATGAACATCGCAAACAGGTCAGATTTGCTGCTCGGGAAATTCTCTTTAGCCCAAGTGCTCAAGCGCGGATTCATCCCCTTGCCCCCCATATAAGGTGGGTTGGCTACGACCACCGCGTAGCGCGGACTCAAGGCGTCAGCCATGCGCAGAACGATCAGCACTTTTTTATGTGTCTCGGCCAGGAACAGGTTATTGCTCATGTCCTTGCTCTCCAGCGTGTCCAGCACATCGGCCACATTAGCAACCTTGGGCACAATCAACGAACCGAAGTTGTCGGCTTCGCTGAACTGTTCCAGCGTTTCGCGCAGGCCGTAGGTGAATAAGTCACGCCCGACAAAGCCAATGTACTCGTCCAGCTCTTCGCGGCTGAAGCTCACCTTCTCCAGCATGCAGATATTGGGCTTGACGCCTTTATTGAAGAAGCGCCGCTGGCGGGTGCGGGCTTTCATGGTGAGCGAAAAGGCAGCTAGCTCTCCTGCACGCTCATCCAGCTCGACGCCAAATAGGTTGTGGGTGAGAATCTTCTCGGGGATCTCAGCCGGATCAAAGCCCTCCTCTTCGTACATCGCATATAACAGGTCAAAGGCGTAGGTGAGCATGTGGCCGGAGCCACACGCAGGGTCGCAGACCTTGATGTCCTCGGGGCCGGTGATCTTGAGGAAATCACCCTCTGGCTTCTCCGGTGGGATGTAGTAGTCCATCTGCTCAACTAGCCGGGAGTTAGGACGGTTGAGCAGCCAGAGACGACCCAGAGAGTTGTCCACTAGGTAACGCACGATCCAGTGCGGGGTGAACAGCTGAGTGGCGGCGGGGATGTTCTCCGGGGTGATCTTCTGGTTCGTCTTCAACCCCTCGAAGACGGCGTCCTTCTTCTCGGAGATGTAGAACTGGTACAGCCAGCCGATGACTTCCACGTCTTCGCAAGCGTCCGGCGTCATGGCCTCGCGCGTGTAGGCCAGGATGGAATTGCCCGAAAGTAAGTCGTCGGGCATCAGCAGCTCGGTGTAGTCATCAATGCGTTCGAACAGAAAGGGCATTGCCTGGTACCAAGCGTTGCACGCTGCAACAAGCAGCAGACGGTAGGCTTCGCCCTGAGCGTCGTTGCTAGGTGCGCGCCCCGCTAGAAGATCCAGGATCTTCTGACGAACCTGGCTCGGTACCATCTCTTCGTCAATATGCCCCATCTTGGCTTCAGCCAGGATCTCGGGCTGGAACTGGCCCTCAGCCGGTGACACCACGCCAATGCGGGTGTAGCGGTTTACGTCCATGAAGCGCAAGGCACAGAAGCGGTTGAACCAGATGTAGGCAACCCGCTCTTCCACATGCTCGCGACCGGAGCTGCTAATCACTTTTTCCAGCTCAGCCACTACCTGGGCTCGCTCACGGCGTGCAGCACTTTGCGGTGCCAGTACCACATCCAACTTGCCGCTCACCTGATCAAGCAAGATGCGACGTGCATATTGGGCAAATTTCTTGAGTTTGCTGGTATCCATCAATCCCCCACTCAGCCATTCAACCGAACGACCAAAGACTTAGCCTCGCATCGGGCAGGCCAGTTGTATTTATTCAGTGTCAAATCTGCACCCGGTTGCCGGCGTGGATTTCCCTCAGCCAAGCCTCGCGTTGCTTCTGCAGGTAATCATCCAGCTCGGCTTCACTGGTCAACCAGGGCTTTGCGTACCCGACTTTTATTTGACGGGACTGCACTATGCGAGGCTCCGCCACTTCAAGCTTCGGCTGTTCAGGCGTGTCAGCCCCTGGCTTGTCACCGCTCGCGGGTCGGTTATATTGCGCAGGCGGCTTCGAGGAGGCCGGTTTCGGGCGCGCCAACTGATCGAGCTTGAGCAACAGCTGAGGGTATTGTTCGTCCTCGAAACGATTGCGCTGGTCACGAATGACCGCAATGAGCTTCTGCCCTTTCAGCTGCTGCTTAGACTGTGCGAAAGGGGCTAAGAGCTGCTGTTTCTGCCCCGCGTCGAGGGCTTCGTAACCCTCAGCACCTTGCAGGCGTTGCTCTAGCTCATCTAGCAACTCCTCACTGGCTTTTTGTTCGCTGGCCAGTTGGTTGGCAATGGCCAGCTGAAGTGCCTCCAATTGCTGCCGAGCTTGTTGAAGTTGATTGCCTTGCCAGGGCTTTGCATCTGCGAGTACCGCTCGAATTACGTCAACCTCAGCCGAGCCGACGTAGGCAAAATTATCTCGCTGTTCCTGTACAAGCAGACGCGCCTGATCATAGATCTCTTTCTGCGGGCTTTTCATAAAGCGCTGCACTGGGTCGATGACCTGCTCCTTGGCCTCTAGCAGCGCATCTTCTGCGCGGGAGAGCTCCGTCAGGAACCATGCTGGATTCTTGGCAGCTATTTCCTTGAGGGTCGCCAGCACACCGTCCAAGGCAATGAGGAAGGGATACTGCACCTTCTGACCGTGCAATTCAGCCAGATCGATTTCCAGCTCCTTGATGGCGTCTATAGTTTCACGCGCCAGAGCGCGGGCTTCATTGCTGCCGGCCGGCTGGTCAAAGAAGTCCGCGAAGAAATCCTTCAGCGCACGCACCTGGGAAGCGCTGAACTCAATCTGCGGTTCCAATACTAAAGTGGCATGGGCATTGGTATTGCGCAGGCTGCGCTCCAGCAGATCCCCTTCCAGGGGATTGCTGTCCTGACGCACCTCTACCTTTCCTCGCGCGCAAAGCAGGGCGAGGTTGCAGAGAATTGCGGCGTAGTACCAGCCGTAACTCTTGCGCTCAAAGCGCTCCAGCAAGCTTTTGACCGTTGTGCGAACGCCACTGCGAGCGTTGGTCTGAATAAAAGCCAATAGCTCCTGTTCGGGCTCACTCAGGCTGGTAGCATCGTTGCCCAGCAGCCCTTCCTGGCCCTGGCGCAAGTACTTGCCAATATCAGCCTCGCTGAACGGCACATCACGTAACATGCGCAGGTTCGGATAGGTAATTTGGATGAGCTGATAGAAGCCTTTCAGAATTCGTGTCTGGCCATCGGTACTGGGTGCTTCAATATCGGCAGCATTGATGATCAGCTGAGCACCCGCCAACAGGTGCTTGGCACGCTCCTGGATATCTGCAAGGCGCTCGGTATTCTGGAAGCTCTTGGAGTCGAGGATTCGTTTGACAGCCTCCTGTTGAGTGCTGCTGTTCTGACGAATGTACGTCTCAGTGCGCTTGTACATGGTCAGGTCTTGCATGAAACGCGCATCGGCAGGCAACACGACACGCAGCTCATCACGCCCCATGCTTTGCATGCGCTGCACGGTGAGATTGTCGAAATTGTCGCTGAGCGGTGTTACGACGTGGATAGTGAGCTCATGCTCCCGACTGAGCACCCGATCATCCATCTTGCGGGTATAGGAGTAATCCTGGCCGTTCTCGTAGCGGATCTTCCGCTGCTTGATTGCCCCATCAAACAGTAGGACCTCCAACTCCTTGAGGATGTCCGCAGACTCCACCTCAGTGTTTTTGATCTCCTCCTCAATGTCCTTCTCTTCGTCCGTGAGGTACTCATATAAATCGCCGTTGCGCTGGATGTAGGTCTGCTGCTCAAGCAGGTTGAGTGCAGCTTCCAGCTTCTTGCGCTGGGCGGGCACGTCCTCGCCAAAACGCTCCAGCATCAACACACCGAGATTGCGCAGGGTGGCCTTGAACTCCTTGACGTACTTGACCAGGAACAGAGCCTTGAGGACACGAACAGCGTACTCATCACCCAGGTGATGCTCAGCAGTGTTGATCGCACTCTGGATCGCACTTTTCAGCGCGCCACGAATGCCTTCAAACATTCGATCAAAGGTGGCCAGCTGCCCAACCGGCTCGTTATCAATGGCGATGGCCACCTCGCGGAAGACACCGAGCATGGAGCGCTCACCCACCGAGTTGGCCTTACCTTCAAAGCCGTTGTGCAAAGAAATGCCGCGGATGGCCGACTGGAACAGCGGGAACTGATACGGCACAAACGGATAGCAGTAGGTGAAATGCTCCAGATCTCGGAAGTTCTGGTAATGCTGGCCACCATCGGCGAACTCGAACAGGGTCTTGAAGTTGTTGAACTGCTGGTCGTAGACGGTTTTCAGCTGATCTACACCGCTATCGTTCTTGGCCAGCAGACGCTTCTGGATCACCTCAGCCACGTCAGCGCTGGTGAGCTTGAGACGGTTAGCAAAGCGAGCCTGAATCTTGGTGAAGTCGTTACTCTGCTGCTTGCTCATGTCACCGAGCACGGAGTTCATATCCTCCTGGGCGGTGATGATGATCCAAGCCCTCCCTTGACACTTAGTCGCCAAACTTTCGGCGACTGTCTGCAGGTTGGTCATCAGTTTGGTGTTTTCGGCGATGTATTGGCCTACCTCATCGACGAAGAAATTCAGGCGAAAATTGGCCGGCTGTTTGTCTAGCCAGGCTTTGACCTGGTTACCGAAGTCCTCGATGGAGACGCTGTACTGAGTTCGGTATTTGTCGAGGATTCCCTTGGCCAGAGTCGGATCTTCACCGGTGATCTGCGCATAGGCCTTGGCAATGTTGCCGGACTCCAGTAAGGCCTGCTCGCGACCGCGCTCCCAGGGCTTTTTGGCAATGCTCTGGTAGGCGTCCTTGAAGGCGTGGAACTGTTCGCGACTGTCGAGATCACGCTCGAACTGGGCAATATAGCCCTGCTTGCCGAAGTAGCCGCACATCTCGTTGAAGACCTTCACGAAGACCGACAACAAGGCGTCGATTTGCGTCTTGCTGATGATGTCGGCCTTCTGGTCGATGTTGAACAGAATGCTCTTCGAAGGAATGGCAACGGCCTGCTTGAGCTTACTGCGCAGCAGTGCATCGTCCTCGTGGATCTTGGGCTGGAAGATATCCAGGGCAGAAGAGCCATCGATGCGGCGGTTTTCCAACAGAAGCGCCAGCATCTTCAACAAGTGAGATTTACCCGACCCGAAGAAGCCAGACACCCATACGCCGTTGGCACCGTGATAGTCGGTGTAAGCATCAAGGAAGTGCTCCAGACGCTTGGCGACCTCGTCGGTCAGCACATACTCGTTCAGCTCGTTGTACAGGCTGGCTTCATCATCAGCCTTGATCACCCCTTCAATAGGACGGCTGACGGGGTTCAGGAAAATGCCGTTGAGTTCCATCTACTGCTTCCTCAGGCCTGAGTCTCGAAAATGTTGAATGCGCGGTAGTACTTGTCGTCATGCAGCAAGCCAAACAGTTCCAGCGAAGCCCCCTGTTCCAGCGAGTACCGGTACTCGCCGGGGAAGAACATGATCGTAGGCTTGGACTTGGCAGTGCTCTGCAGGTTGTTTAGCACGTTGTGTGAACGGATATAGGGGAACACCTCACCAATCCCAGAGAGGAATAAAACGTCGTACTCAGCAGCTACCAGCCGCTCACCAATAGCGGGGATCAGATACTCCTCAATGCCCAAAACGTTCTGCAGAGTTTCCAACAGCTGCTCTTTCTCTGACTCCTGCTCAATGGCAAGGAGGTCATCCCAGAGGCTGCCTTCCTCACTGCTGCCCTCCCGGGCCTTGAGCAGCTCAATGGACAAGTCATACAGGTTGATTTCCAGAACCTGGATGCCTCGGCCCTGGAGGCAGGGGATGCTCATGTTCGCCAACCGCGTTACCAGCTGTCGACGCACTCGCCCCATCTCCACCGCTTCGGCAGCCTTGAACTCGCAGATGTAAAAGGGCAGATCGTTGTTCAGCCCTTTCATCTCTAGAAAGCGCCGGCTGCTGATAACGCCCAGCAGGTGCTCGTAGCGTGTGGCCAGCGGCTGCTGGCTGATTTTCCGGCTCATTGAAGCCACCTCTGAATTTCGCTATCCGTGGCAGGAAAAACCAACAGATGCTCACGCCCATGCTTGGCTATCAGCCGGGCTAGATACGGGCTAAGCAGCGCAGGCTGGATCTGACCTTGTTCGGAGAGCAGATCAGCCTCGCGCAGCATCTGAAATACACCATGGCGCAGACGCTTTTGGGTGGAGACTGCAATCTCGTCCAGCTCCTTGTGCCAAAGTGCCTTAGCGTTGTAGAAAGCCTCGTAGTCAACAGTCATGATCTGGTGACGTCGGTTGAGGTAGTATTCGCGCAGTACCTCAATGGCGAAATCGCGGATGAAGCCATAACGGCGACAGACCGCCGACCAGAGCAAGTAACTGCGCGCACGCCGGCTACCTTCGACCAGAGCCTCTAGCTCTTCGACGTCAAGTAGTACAAGTCGCCCGAACAACTCGATGCTAATGCGCTTAGCAGCGCTGGCTGTACGCGCCTGCAGGAGGTTGCCATTACGTACATCTGTACGGGTCTGCGACCAGTCGCGCAGCGATAGGTAACGCTCAGCAACCAGCGGGGCTTCCTGTAGAAATAGGCCACCTGTTGTAAACGACAGACGGTAGCGTTGAGTGCTCATGCTGGCTCTCGTGTCACATCGTCGTTCGCGCCACCGCCTTTGACCCAAGCGTCTACATCGCACCTCTGGAACTTCCACAAACGACCCACCTTGTGTGCAGGCATGCTGCGTTTGGAAATCCATGAGTAAACGGTGTCTTTGCTGACACCCAAGTGTTCTGCAATCTCATCGACGCTCAGCCAACGGTCAGTCATCGAATTTGCCTGAAAAAAAACACCGATGTTAACCTATTTATACGGGTTAAGCAGGAATAAGCATGAGCGAATAGCCAAATTCAGCAAGCGACCATTAAATCGCCGACGTATCCTTCAACCTATCAACAAATCACGACGAGGCCGCTGCCCACCATGGGTTGAAAGACTCGCTTCGAGAGGTAGCAGGAACTCTTCACGCATCATTCAGGCCGCCTTGCGGATGATGCCGAATAGCCACACCCCAAGCAAAATGGCTGGCGACGTCCATGTTGGCTGTTCATACAGATAAACAGATAGAGCAGGTTTAAGCGCTAGGCTCAGCCGGGAACGCTGCGGGTGGCTGATCCCGGTAAAGCGGTAGCCACTTACGGATGACGTTAGCATTGATGCCATGGCTGATAGCAACGCTAGCAATGGTTGCGCCGGGATGCAGGCACTCCTGGACGACCTGGGCTTTGAAGGGTCTTGGGTAAGAGCTTCGCTGGCGCATTAAGGGCTATCGCGTCCGATCAAAATTAGGCGGACAGCATCGCCCTTAATTTTTGAGTAAGGAAGGTGTGTTTGCCATTCGCTTACGTATCTTGGACGGATAGTACATTTCGAAAAAAGGGCTGACCTGAAAAGGGCGGCCCTAATCAGCAGCAAAACACCTTTGGTAATGACGCTGCATCGCCACCTGATGTTCATCCGTGCAACCGCAGCCAGCAACGCTATCCCCTAACCGCACCAAGCGCTCTCCCCACCAGCGGCATACTCGCTACCTCCGCATCTACCAAGCACCCTGCTTCCAAATCAAACGGCAGCGCCCACAACTGCAGCCCCTCCCCGTAATCAAACACTGGCAACGCCCGCTGCAAACCAGCCCAGTATGGATAAATCAGTACCAGTCTCGGCACACTTCCGCCGTTACGGTATTTATGGCCGTACGCGAACAGTTGGTAAAAATCACTTTGGCTCAGGTTGTAGTTCTGCTCAGCGTTGCGTTGATCAATGCGTTTCCACTTAGTGTCCAACACCCAGCGTTGCTCGGCAGTATCAATGAGCAAGTCCGGCTTCAACCGGAATATCCCTCTATCACCATGACGGCAGAGGTCCGCTTGTGAGGTCTGCGCTGTCAGCTCAACACCCGACCTCAGCTGCTTACCAAGCGACTGCTGCACATAGTTCTCGAACAACCGCTCCATCGGGAAAAGCAAGCTTACCCCTTGCCAAGTGCCCTGCACCGCAACCGGCATCTGCTGGTTCAAGACCAGCTCGCACCAGGGCCTGATGGCGCCGTAATGTGCCATCAGGCGATCACGGCTCCACAGGCCGAAATCCTGTGCGACGCGCCGGCTGGCAGGTATCTCTGCTAACAAGGCGCGCAGCTCGTTGGCGAGACGCCAGTTGGCAGGCAGTTGGGTTACCTTGGCGACCTGTTCCAATGCGAGTTTCAGCAACCGGTTTTCCGCACGGTCCGGCAGATAGACGTCATGACGCACTTGAAACTGGTGCTGCCGGCCCGGGGGCTGGCGAAGCTGCGCCACTACATTGAGCTGGCCACGCAAAAAGGGGCGCTCCTCCTCGACGCGTGTGTAGTCGAAACGAATACCGCGTTTCACTAAAGCATCCAGCTCATTCAGATACTGCCCCATCACCCATTCAGTGAGCGGTGCATCGAACAATTCCAGCGCCGTAACTGATACCTGCCGTGGCTTTAAAAACAGCGCGGCTTGAATCAACTTTCGCAACAGCGCGCGGCTCTTGACCACGCAGTCACCTTGTTCGAAATGCTTGGGCAGTATTTCAAGCCGAGTGCCGCAGGGAGTTTCGATAACGCCCACATAGCTGTCCCATTTAAGCGACTGCCGGCCCTCGACCTGCAGCAGGGTAGCGCCAGCGCGGTTGAAGCTTGCGCTGAGGTCGCACAGCCAGTCGAACGCCGTTTCCGAGATGTGCGCGCAATCCAGGTTGCCCGGCGGCACCGGCGCCGTGGTAAGCCTGGCGTACTCCCGAACGATAACGTTCGTGCTCACGCCGATTGCTCCTCCGGGGAAATGGCATCCTGAGTGCCAGCATGGGTACTGATCACCCCGGCATAAGCCGTAGGTTGACTGAACGCTAGTGGGTTGATACGCCACACTTGGTCCTGCGCAGGTACCTTGTCGCCAAATAGCGCCAGCAAATTCTGGGTTTCGCGCAGCACGAAACAATCGGAGACGGGTTTACGGTGGTCGTTCAATACCCATTGGATGCGTTGCCAATCTTCAAAGAAGTACTCCTGCAACAGCGGCAGTACTTGATTGCGGAAAATCAGCTCTAACTGGGCCAGCGTGCCGCCGTTGATCAATGGCATAAAGTAGGCGTGCCCCAAGCAGTGCTCGCGATCGAGCAGCACTTCAATACGCTGGTTCATTACCCTCAACAACTGGCCAATATTCACCCCCTCGACCGTAGTGCCATCCAGCAAATGTGGTTCTGGCAACATTTCTCTGAACACAAAGCGGCGGCGCAACGCGATGTCGAGCCCGGCTAGCGAACGGTCTGCGGTATTCATGGTGCCGATGATGTGCACATTCTGAGGCACGGTAAACGGCTTCTTCGAATAGGGCAGTTGCAGGCTGAGCGCTTCATCCGCACCATCGCGCTTGGATGGCTCGATCAGGGTGATCAGTTCACCGAAAATACGCGACACATTGCCTCGGTTGATCTCATCGATGATGAGCACATAAGGCGTGTCCACTGGCGAGGCGGATACTGAGGGTTCGACGGCTTTAACACCTTCGTGCTGCAGGTAAGTCAGCAAGTCTGCCCAAGTGAAGCGGTTCATCGCGTAGACGGTTTTCAACGTGAACTGACGGCCATCGTTGATGGGCAGTATGGACAGGTTGATGTCCCGATAAAGCCAACGCACTGAGCGCACATGCCGATAGTGAGGGTTCACCCCATCAGGCACTTTGGCTTCATACCGGTACTCGCTGGTCACTACTCCAATGGCGCCGACCTTCTCGGCCGACTGGATACATAACAGAATGTCCCCAACTGCAATTTGCTCAGCGAAGTAGTGGAGTGTGCCTTTGTCGCCTGAGCCCAGGCCCTGGTAATAGTCATTGGCTTCGTAGTCTTCACTTAAGTCCCCGCTTTGGCCCCATCCAATGCGAGCCTCGCCGTGCGTCAGGCAGTAGTTTTTGCTGGGCGACGTGCCAGAGCCATCGATGGAAATTTTCCAGATAGCGGCGTTGGGACGAACTCCCAAGTCTGCAACCGGCTGCGTCTTGGCGTCGTCGCAGATCCGCTTGAATACACCCGCTTCTATGGGGTAACGCAACTGCCCCGTTTCACTGTCTGAATCCGCGCGGATGCCCTCGACAAAGTCTTCATAGCTAAAGCTCTGATGGAAGGTGACGAAGCGCACGCGCCCCGCAGAAGCCAAGCGCTCGAACTCGGCTTTCAACCGCTGGCGAGCTTCAGGAGAGTTGCCGGTGTTCTGCGCCAGGAACTCGGGCGCAAGAATTGCCAATGCCTGGTTGATAGTGGCGTACGTTTTGCCGGTACCGGGCGGGCCGAACAATATTTGATTGAGCGGGGGCTTAGTTGCCGACAAGTCGATAACAGCCTCCGGGCCTTCTGGTTCAGCCTGGCCATAGTCACTAGGTACCAACCCACTCCCCTTCAATGGTAATTGTCGGTTCTCAAGTACCTTGTCAACGGTTTTCATCCAAGCCTCTACATCAGCTTGAGTGGGACAGCGTTGCGCGCTGATTTCCCAGCCTTCTTCTTGCGCATCCATCAGCGCCCGATGATCCGCGACTCCGCGAAGTGAACAGCATATTTCACCTCCATACCAGTAAAGGGTGAATGCAGGTTTTCCTTTCAGACTGTTTTGCTCACGCACGCCAATCCGGATATCCGCTGGGGTGATGTTAACCGTCCAGTGATCAGCCTGTGGGTAGCGTTCACGGAAACACGTGAGCAACATCCAGACCCACGCTTGCTCCTCAACGGTGCCTTTATCCAGAAGCTGAATCACACGCTGATCGGCATAGCCCGCAATTGCACCTCGCGAAAGCTGTCGCTGATACTCAAGCCACTGCTTTAGCCCACTCTGCACGTTGTTGCTGTTGCTCGCACCAATCTCCGCAAATTCACCGCCTGGGCCGTATTGCTGGTAGAGCATCGTCAACTCATCCACGTCCGTGATCAGCAGCACGTCACGTCCCAGGTGGTGATTGATGGTATTGAGGGCAGAACGGTAGCCATTGGCGGTATTCGGTGATTTTCCGGTATCGGTTAACCAGACTTTAAACAGCTTTCCTTGCGCATGACTCACAGGTGCACTCCAGTATTTTTTGAGCGTCAAACGGGCTTGGCCGAAGTCAATGTGACCAGGCTCGATAACACTCCGCCCCGAGCCCATATGATGGTTTGTCTTCTAGGCTGTAATAGGTTTGCAAGCCCCGAAAAGAATCGATGTACGGCGCACGATGATTGTCCGGCGTCCCCAGCATTGTTGATCAGTCTCAACGCAAGTTCCTGCTGGGTGACGCCAAACGGGGCATGATGCGCTGAAGTCTGCACCCAGTGTTTCATACTCGACAGACATAGGGCAATTAGCCATCACTCGTCGCTACTTTCGACTATTTCCTCGCGTTTGACCAACCACACCGGCCGCTCGCCCCAGCATCGGACGCATGCCTTTGAACGTGATAAACGTAATGCCCCAGCTCTCCCTCTCCCCTACAGGGCCGGTCAACGAAGATGGCGAGGCGGTGCACTTCCGCCAAGGGGATCTCAACGGGGCGTGCGGTCCTTACAGCTTGATGATGGCGCTGGTAGCCAATGGTACTGTTGCTCGCTATGAAGCGAGTTACATGGGACTGCAAGACGGCCGTACCCGGTTGGGGAAATTTCATAACCGGCTGGTCGAGTTCGGTGGGCTGATCAACTGCGGCACCAACGAGTACGACCTGGACTCGTTACTGGAATGTTTCCGCAACCAACTCAGCCTGAAAAAACTCAGCGGCACAACGCGCTCGCTTGTCACTGATTTGGTCGCAGCAGTGAGCGCTGGATACTCCACGATCATCGGCGTGGATTGGCCGGGCGGCGAGGGTCATTGGTTGTTGGAGTTGGCTATCAGGGGCAACTCATCAACGGGCCAGAGGGAAGCTCCAAAACCAACGTGACTCATCTTCTGTGCCTGGACCCAATGCTCGAGGCACCACGGCTCTCGTTGTGGAATGCCGTTCTGGAGGTTCAGACAGCCGAGGGGACAGTAGTGAACGCAGGGCCTTTCCCGTCCAACCATTGGGGCGGGCTAGAGCCGACGAAATGCAAGATCACCAATGGCCTGGCTATTGGTAAACGATGGTTATCTCTCCAGCCCTCAATTTTTAGGCCAGACGGAGCGGCAAGCCTATTTAATGGGGAATGCCCGCCTCACCGCCGGCGACAGGATAAGGTTCCGCACAACGGCGCAGGATCAAAGCGCCCTTCCCAGCAGCTCATACCCCAGGTAGGCAAGCGTCGCGGTGACAAATAGACCCATAGTAATCGTCAAATGACGAAGCTTGGCCTGGCTCTGGTCAAGCCGGACGTTAAGAGCTTCCGCATACTGGTTCAACGCATCGATTATCCCCGCGCGGTCACCGGTCATAGACTCGCGCAGGGTACTCTGGGCTCTCAGGTTTTCGGCCATCAAAGATTGCATGCTTTCTGCGGCGCCTTTCATGCCGTTGAGCAACGCATGGTGCACCGCTCGAGAGGCTTTGTACTGCTGCTCAAGGCGCTGGTCGGTTTCAGCTACTGCAGCTTTCAAATCAGACGCGATGCCGCCGCAGGCATTGGCAATGCCGGTTCCCAGCTGCAAGAGCGCGTTGTCCAGTGCTGTACGATTGTCACTGAGTTGCTTGCACAGCACGGTGAAGCTATGCGTAGCATTGCGTTGGTCCTCTTCAACACGGGCTACGGCATCGAGCACATGTCGCTCGCTTTGCGCTAACGCCAAGATGATCTCACCCAAACGTACGTCCTGGGCTTGGGCGTGCTCGGTGAGGCTCCCCAACTGCCCGGCCTGCTCATCACGTAGCCTTTGCAGCGTGCTCAATGTTTCGGTGCTTCTCACTCTGGCTGCGTCATTATTTTTCTTGAACTCGCCAGAAAGTTCACCCAGCTGCGAAGCCAGGACACCTAGGTTGTGCGAAGCACCACGTTGGTCCTCACTCACGCAGGCAATGGCATCAAGCAAATGACGCTCGCTTTGCGCCAACGCCATACGACTTTCATTCAGCTGCACCTCCAACGCCTTAGTCCCAACCTGGGCATGTTCGGCAATGCAGCTCTGGACGGTCGCCACGCCTTCACCCTGCTCGTCGCGTATAGCGCTCAATGCGTCCTGAGTGTCCTTGCTTCTTTGCCTGGCTGCGGTATCACTCTTTTTAAGTCCCTCGGCAAAGCTCCCACTTACCAGCTCTAGCTCCGCTTTGATCTCGGACAGATCAAGCCCCAGGCCATGCACCGACTCACCCAAGGGTTTGAGAGGTTCCTTGAAAATCCTCAACATCAACTCGGTGAGGCTTTTTTCTTTTTCCTGGGTTTGCTTATTCAAGATAGGGTTCTCATCTAGAGCATTGAATGAAGTGCACAGACCACATAGGGCGCAATTAGCCGTCCGACCGCTGGTTGTACGCAACGAAGTCGTGGTACTGCTGACTCAGCGCCAGGCAAGAGAACAGCCGAAGCAAAGCCTCACTGTCATCATGCTCGGCCAACGCGTCGTCATACCTTTCATTCAGCGCAGCGCCGTATTCTTCGCCAAGTAAGCCGACAAAGCGCTCGCAACGCTCAAGATCCTCTTTCGAGCTCTGCTCGATACGCTTACGCTCGGCGCGCTTGTCGAAGATGCCCTGCTCAAGCACGCCATGTCGTACTACTGCCTGCTGGTATTCTTGTTCATAAATTGCCGCCTGGACCTGGGCCTCCTTGGCCTCTTGAAGAACCATTCGCTCTGCACTCCGCAATGCCAACAACCACTGCTGGTGCCAGAGAGCGACTAAGTTCACTCGCGCATCATCACCGGCGACGCGCACGCGCTCGAGGTCGTCGTGGTAGTTGTCAGACGAGAAATAGGTATCCCACCAATAGTCGTTCAGTTTCTGTCGGATCGGCCCGAAGTCGTTAATGATAGCGGCCTCAATCACTTTCGAGTCGGGCGCCTTGAAACTCGTGCGCACCTGGCGCCAGAAAGAGAGCGGGCATTTGCCCGGCTGAATCTCCAAATGCATGCTTGTCAGCGTCTGACGATAGTTCCTGATCAACTCATACAGTGTTTGACGGTCTTCGGCTTCGCCTGCTCTGGGCCTAAGCCTGCAGTTACGGTCGTACCGCAAGGCATCGGCAGCCTGGTTGATTGCCGCCAAACTCTGTTCAACAGGCTTCTCAGCCAGCAGCTCAGAAATCTTTTTCAAGCTGCGCTGCGAACTCTTAACGCGGGATGCCCATTCGCGGACTTCGGTTTCCGAAGCTTTCCTGCGCGTTTCAAGCGCTTCAAGAACCTCATCAATGGCTCTGGTCTTCTTCTGCTGGATATAGCGCACACTGATATGGGTATCGAGCGTGCTCCGCAGGCGCCCCATGGGCGTAGTACTACTGACGATCTGATCAAGAAGCTCGTCGCGCAAAGCATTGATGATTGGCGCCAGACGCGAATGCAGCAGCGGTTCATCTTTTTGCGTTTGCTGCCAACTGCTGCCGAACTCGAGTGGAAAATACAGCCGCGCCTCCCGGGCGGGCTCACTTAGCCTACCGAATCGCTCCACCTGTTCGATCAACCGCTGACGTACCTGTGCTGCATCGACATCAGGCTCTTTTCGCAAGATATCCTTCACAGATTTTGGAAAGTATGAATATGTCGTGACGATGCGAAATCGGTAAGGCATGGATTGCCAATCTTCGATGCCCGGTAGCGTGATCGCCCCGGGTCGCAGGAAACCGAGGTCATCGCCTTTACCTACCAGTAGTATGAGATCCGCAAAGGGTAGGTAGGTTTTCGCCATCAAGTGCACGTGGCGCTGTTCTTCCTCGTTGGCTGGATTGTCACCAGGCAGGTCCAGCATCCGCACATTAGTCCCTAGGGCACCCGCCAGGAAGCAGCTTTTAGGAACGTGTACGACACAGGGTGCTGTCTCGGCCTTGAGCTGGCCGCGCTCCATTTGCGCGCGCAATGCTCCCAAGGCTCGGGTCATGTCCTCGTCTCGCTCAAACCAGCGGGTTTCGCCCTTGCGGGCCAAGCCCCAACGCTCACTGGTCGAACGGCAATACTCCATAGTAGTAGCAGTGGCCGACTGACCCGCGTCGCGGCCGCCGCGTAGTACCTTCGAAATCCTTCCCAGGTGGGCCGGAACAATGCCCATCAGGTCTAGTAACAGCGTGGTTTTGCCCACCTGGGTTTTACCGAACACCACCACATACGGTTCGGCTTCCGAGTCTTTGGTTTGTAGACGTTGCTGGACGTCCTTGCTTAGCGTCTGCACCAGCCGGGAGTAGGCGCGCAGCGCCCATTCTGGCTGATGCACCTGCAAGCCGTGCCAATACTCCAGCGCCGGGCTCGATGGCATTTCAGGTCCGCTCGGTGGCGAATAGCTGCAGGCCTGCAGCAGAAGCGTCCAAGTCATGCCGAAGGTCGCTCGTCAACGAAACGACAGCGGCCAGAGACTGAGCCAGGCGGTCCTTTCGCATCAGGGCCTCGTCCATTTTGTAACGGGCGCGCACTGCCTCACGAACTCGGGCTCTTGCTGCGGCCATCGTACTATCAAACTGCTTACGCAAATGCGCGACGTGAGCATCATGCACACTGTGCAACATGTTGTGTGCCTGGGCACTTGCAGCTTTTTCGAAGGTGCGCAGCCGCGTCACGGCAGCGGTCGTCAGGTAGGCTGCAGCCACAACCGCAGTGGCTGCGACTGCGGCCGGATGAAGGGTAGTGGGTACGATAGTAGGAGAACCATCACTCGCCGGCACTGCCTTGCCGAAAATTGTGGCGAGGATATCGGCTTTGCCATCGCTGACGACGTCTACAGCCATAACGGTGGCGAGCGAGCGAATCGCGGTTTTGCCAACTTCAACGCTGGCTTTCAGGCTATCCACGCCCTCTTCCACCATATTTTTCGCTGATACAACACCTCCTGCATGCTGGCCCTCGTGAAGCCCGATAGCATGTGGCATGGCGTATAGCAGTCGGGTGTACTCTAGCGAAATCGCAGGAAGAAGTTCTACGCTTTCACGTAGTCCCTTGCTGCCCGCCTGGTGCCTCTGGAGATCCTCTTGCGAGTGGTGGCCAAGCATTAGTCGAACATCGCTTGCGACTTCAGGGGTTAGCTTCTTAAAGCTCACCATCTGCCCAGACGGGTGCATGTAACCCACTTGGATCAGCGAGCGTGATTGTTCAAGCGCCACCAGCGTCTTTGGGCTGCTGGCGCTAGGCGCTGCGTTTACCCGACCTAGTTTGCGACCAGTGAGCTGAGCCAGTTCGCCCGCATACTGGGTGAAAAGCTCGGAGGCGCCGCTGCCCCAGGCAGCTTGTACGACATGCTGCAGTTTCATCTTGGTTTCACTGGTGGTGTCAAACGCGTTCGACAACCAGTTTCCAAAACCTTCGTGGTTATCTCTCAGTTCCTTGTCGAGCGTGTCACTTGCAGCGGTGAGCGCTTGATTTGCCAGTTTACTTACCACATCCAGATGTTCGGCACGCAAAGCTTCAGCGGCATCATCAAACACCTCAAGTACCTCTTGCAATACTTCACCACCGTCGGTTTCCGTATCACTGCTGAAATACAATCGCGACTTGCTGCGAATCAGGTTCAAGACTCGCGTCAGATCCTTACCAACTAGCTCCGAGAGATCGCTCATCTGCAGATGACGGTTAGCCTCCCCGGTGAAGTTGAGGTCTCGGATCGCGCGCTTCAGGTGCGGCATCCATTGCTCGATATAGGTCGGGTCATCGGTGCCTGTCAGGATTATGTGATGCTCCGCTGCCTCGACAGGAATCTGGAACGTTGCCTGCGCGCTATCACGAAGCTGCTGGCGCTCCACCAGGTCTTCACGGCTGTCTTCTGTTTTGGTGACCACTACAAAGGGCCGCAGGCCTGCCAGTTCGCCTTCGAGCATGTCTTTCACAATCTCGACCTGCTGCTGGTTGGCCATGCGGGTTTTATCGGTGACCACGATGCAACCACCTGCGGCGACCATGGCTTGGCGCATTAGCTCCTGCCAGCCACGGTTATCACGGTCCTGTTTTTCATAACCTGGCAACAGCAACCATGCCTGATTGTCACGGGTAAAATAACGACGCGGGACCTTTAGTACGGGGAGCAAGTCACCCGCAGCAGGGTCACTGATTACGCGCTGAAATTCGGCAATACCAATCTCGACGTCTTTCAGAATGAAGCTGTTGAGCCAGTCATCTTTCACTAACCGACGTACAAAACCCTGTACTTGCTGTAAACCGTCTTGTTCCAGCACCAGCACGGGCATCTTCTCGCCTCGTCCTTCGTTGCCTTCAAGCCATTTGTATTCAGCATCAAGTAAGCCATACAAGCAGGCCATCAAGGTGGTCTTCCCTGCACCTTGGGAGCCACCAACCGCTACGATCCAGGTATCGCCCATCACCTGTGCAAGTAGCAGTCGTCGCATGACCTCAAGCAACTTGTCATCGATTTCTTCATTACTCAGAACAGTGCAAGCTCCGCGCAGGTGACGTAGCGCGTCATTCAGGCTTTCAAGCAGGACTTCAGGGGACTGCAGGGTCACTGTCGTTTCCTCGTTCGATAGAGTTGTTGCCGCGCCGCAGCGGCACTTGATGCAATGCTGTCAGGAATGCTTCTTAAAACGTTCGGGTATTAGCGGTTAACGTGGAGCTGAGGAGGAAGTGACAACTCTTACACAACTCCCTGTGTTCTGGTCCGCTTGGCTTGACAAGTTAAGCATCCGAGGCGAGCTAGCCCTTAACGACCTTATCGGCCGGCTTCGCGGCCACTTGAATCTTATCGAGCGTCTACGGTACAGAGCCTTCCTACGCCCCCTCACAGGTTGTCCGGACGTAAATTTGTCACGCTTGCTTCACTCAACTCCGCGGATAAGCCAGCTCAATCTGCTCATCGAACTCCCCGCCAACCCCGCAATACTCGCGCGGCACACGTTCGATATCTTCGGCCACCTGCACAATCACCCCGCAGAGCTCCAGCCGCTCGAGCCAGCGCAAAGGAATACCGGCATCCCCCTGTTGCGCACCCAACAAGTGCCCGGCCACCAACCCCGAGCCGCTACTGTCGCCACTGTGATTCACCGCCATGGCCACACCTTCCTCAAGCGACCGCGCCGTAAGCGCACACCATAGCCCGATTGCCAGCACCTGCTCGGCGGTCCAGCCGGAGGCAAAATCGTCAATGCGCTGCGGTGTGGGTGTATACCCCTCGTAGTAGAAGAACAGCACGCGCTCGATGAGGCTGCGCGTTTCCTCCATACCAGGCACCTGCCCATACCTGGCCAGGCTCTGGGCCACCGCGTGCTCCAGGCTGCCTTGTTGATCGACAACCCGTTGCAGAATGTCGGCGAACAGCCCGGCCGCCAGGTAACCCGTCGGATGCCCGTGCGTCAGTCGCCCGGACTGCGCCGCGTAGTCAAACGCATTGGCAAAGAATGCATAAGGTGCGACCCGCACCAGGGCCCCACAGCCCTTGCTGTTGTTTTCAGCAATCGCACCCAGCCGCCCACTGGCCTTCAGTGCATTCAGGCATGTTGTGTCGAAGGCACTACGCGACCACAGCGGCGTCTGCTTTATCAGCCAACCATCGGTGGCGACCGGTATCGCCGGGGGATGGTCCTGGGTCGTCAGCCAGCGCAGCAGCGCGTGGTGAATGACGCTGGGTACATGGCAGGTCTGCCCGGAACTGCCGAGCACATAAGCGCGCAACAAGCCTTCAGCGGTAAACAGCATCTTCTGCGTAGCGGTGCCGATCGCACCAGTAATGCCGTGAGCCGGAGTAAGCTCGGTGATGCCTTGCGGCCCGAACCTGGCTTCGATGACAGGCCACCCAAGCATCGCCACCGGGGCGCCGAGCGCGTCTGCGACAGCGCCACCCAGCAGGCAGCCGCGAATCCGTTCAAGTTTGTTCATTGCGTCCTTACCCCTCTTCTGCAACAACCAGGTTCTGCAACAGCACCAGTTTGCGTTGCAGCTGGGCGATGTGCGCCTGGTCAGCGCGCCGTGCCGAACGCAGCTCACGGTTTTCCATCTCCCGGATCCGCGCCCAACGCGCGTTGTCGCGGCAGGCCAGGGCCATCTGCCAGAGTTCGCGCAACTTCAGGTACTGCATCAGGAGCACCGCCAGGATCACCCCGATCAATACCAAGGCCCCTGTCGAAACCGCTTCAGACATAGTCATGTCCACTTCCTTTGCTGACTTCAATTTATTTCGAAGACAGACACACGATATGTAGTGATTGACGACAGGTATAGAATGTAGACTTATACAGGTAAGGTAATCGCGCACATGGAGCGGGTATGAAACGCAAGCAATCCATCGAGCAGGTACGCTGGGACCTAGCACTTCGCTATCGTTTGATCGAGACCGTTGGCTGGTGGGAAGGCCGGCTGACCACGGGCCACCTGATGCAGAGCTTTGGTATCAGTCGCCAGCAGGCCTCCAAGGACATCAATACCTACATCACCGAGCATGCGCCCAAAAACTTGACATATGACAAGCAGCTCAAGGGCTACGTACCGAGCAAGCACTTCAAGCCGCTGTTCATCGACGACAGCGCCAGCGCATATCTGCACCTGCTTTATCAGAACAATGAACGGGCGCCACACATCGACGGGCTGGCATTGGCCTATGCGCACACCCGGGTACTGGAAGTGCCTGATCGCCCGATCCGGCCGGAAGTTCTGCGCCCCTTGCTCAAGGCCTGTCGCGAAGGCCTGCGTCTGGAAACTGAGTACGTGTCCTTCAACACCCCGAACGTAGAGGTGCGCCTGATTGCTCCGCACACGCTGGTGTACACCGGCATGCGCTGGCACGTGCGGGCGTATTGCGAGAAGAACGGCCAGTATCGGGATTTCGTGCTCAGCCGCCTGCGTGGCCAGCCGGATTTGCTCGACCAATCGCCGAACACACGCGAGCAGGATGAAGACTGGAATGTCGAGATACCGGTCATCTTCGAGCCTGATGGGCGATTGAACGCGGCGCAGAAAGCGATCATCGAGACCGACTTCGGCATGACGCTGGGGCAACTGGTAGTGCCTAGCCGCAGGGCACTGGTGAAGTATGTGCTGCAGCGTTACCAAATCGACCACCGCAACCTCGCGGTACTCCCTGAGGCGCAGCAACTGGTGGTGAGCAATCTCAAGGAACTGAAGCCGTGGCTGTTGAATGATTGATCTTTGAAACTCGCGACGAGGGGCTTGGTGCCCCGAGTCGCTAGCCGGCAAACACTCGCTCAGTTGCGCCAGTGGCTGCTCATCGTGGCAAGCATCTGCTGGCGGTGCCACTTGGAACAGCAGCGTCAATCGAGATTAACTGCGCGACTGCGTCAGCCTGCTCGGCAAGCTGGTTCCGGTCATCATTCTGCTGATGTTGGATAACCCGGATACATTGTGGGGTGATGCATGTTATCCCGTAGTCGTTTAGCTCAGTGACCGCGCTTGGACCAGAGGCGCCCTACACTGGGCGCCCGAACTGGTTATCGGCAGGCCAGGGATACTTGTCATAGTATTCCAATCGGTATTCCAGCTTGAAATACAAATCGGAATTCCCACGAATAATCAATATGTTACTGTCTTAATTCAGATTACCCCGGCTCAGAAATCAATGCGCCTCACGTCATCAAGCTGCTCAGGCAGGCTCCTCGGATGAGAATGTACTCAAGATAGAATTTCGACCGGTTCGTTGGCGTACTTCGGATA
>Ga0182006_1000394_pt1 | contig 35747 bp, 42 predicted proteins | sample Sormic07211104_1_FD_123022 | JGI IMG/M metagenome (GOLD analysis project Ga0182006, IMG submission 123022) | Rhizosphere microbial communities from Sorghum bicolor, Mead, Nebraska, USA - 072115-104_1 MetaG | ecosystem: Host-associated > Plants > Roots > Rhizosphere | place: USA: Nebraska...
GGGAAATCTCCGACATTTTCGTGCTGATTTAAACAGACCTGATTGCCGGTATTCGGACTCCTGAGCCCCGTCATCCCATTCCTGATAAACTCCCCCACCTCCCAGCCTCACCGATTCCAGATTGCCAATGTCCGCAGCCAACGTTACACCCGCCCCGCTCTCCCGCCGTTTCTCCGTCGCGCCCATGATGGATTGGGCGAACCCTCGACCTAGCACCCGTATTTAAGGGGTCTCCTCCCCAGACTGAATTCGCTGTACCAATTTCGTACCAATCCGAGGCGTTCTCTACTCTTAGCCTTCATCATGCGTTGAATTTCTTCAACTTTAGCTAACCAATCCCCCGCCTATCCCTTCGGCAACCGCGTTGTGCGGTGCTATCCTTGAATTTCCTCGAATGGAGTCGAAGTAATGCCAAGTCAATACTCACTGCCCGATTTACTGGAACGGCTATACAACAACCAACTAGCGCTGGAAGCAGCTGTAATGGAACTGACGCTAAAATTTGAGCAGCAAGGAGATATAGAAGTTGGGGAAAATGTGCGTGGCGCACTTCTCACAATTGGAGAAAATGAAGGCCATATAAAGCAAGGTCTCGCTCGACTGAAAAGACTGAATCTGGATTAACGGGCTGACACAACCTTAACTCTTTGTATTGGTATTATGTTATATGACACCGTTAGCCGGATTTACTTTTACTAAAATCGTGATTATTCAATCACTAGAGCCTGACGAAGTAGAAACAGGAAAAATACTATCCGACTTTATAACCTCTCTAGGTGCTGACAATGAATCCTGTAATGTACCGATTGAAATTATAGAGTGCGGGCATGCGGGCCAATTTTTGGAAATATTGCATTTACTAACCCAAGATGCAGCTAACGGCACCATTCCCCTCCTCCATGTAGAATGCCATGGGCACCCACTTGATGGATTGGAGTTTGAGAATAGCAGTACTCTCAGTTGGGAGCGTGTATCCGAAGCGCTCCTCCCACTCAACATAGCCACTAAGTTCAATCTTCTGGCGGTTTTTTCCGCGTGTTTTGGTGCTCATTTTCTTGGGCAAATGGGAGCAATCCAACCCTCCCCCTGTTGGTGCCTAGTTGCCCCTACGGAGCGTGTTGACGTGGCAGAAGTAATGGGCGGCTTCCGCACTTTCTACTCTGCACTTTTGAACGAGAACGACATGGGATCAGCCGTTCGAGCGATATCTCAATGTCGCTTGAGCTATGGGAGATGGCTTTCTGAACCAGCAGAGCTATGGTTTGAAACCCTGGTAACTGGGTATGTCAAAGAGCACTGCAACAAAGAAGCTTCGCAAAAACGCGCGAAAGAAATGTTCCGAATACTGAAGAAACAAGGTAACCACGTTAGTACTGGGGCAATTCTAAGAATGCTCCGAAAACAAAACAAGGCAGATCTACCGAACAAGTACTTTGAAATCTATTTCATAACGGAACAGATACCAGAAAACTCAAGCCGCTTTGAAAACACCCTCAAACGAGTTGAAACGAAATTAGCTGAACTCCGTGACAGTGGACAATACTTCGCTTGAATGCCCGCCTGCTTACGACATCAACCAATCGTTATCGGCTTCCCAAGCTGATAACGAGGGTTCGAATCCCTTCGCCCGCTCCACTGTATTCAAGGGCTGTAGCTGTGTTCAGCCTTTACCGTATCCCACTGGGGGCCGTATTGGGCCCCCCGTATAGGTGCCAATCCTAAAATCTGTGGGGGTTTGAAAAAAAAGTAATATTAGTAATATCCCCTCCGAAAATTAGCTACAGCCCGCGTAGATAAAGGCATCCAGCCGTTTTATGGAAAGGCGATATCTGAGCGATAGGAAGGCGATATTATTACCTTTCTATAAAGCTATATTTCCATTCCTTAAACCCCAATGAATCCGGGGGTGTGGCAGAAATATTACATTTCATATCGCTTCGTATTACCTTCCTTTGTAATACCGGAACCCCACTAAAACCGGGGCCTCCAGCCCCACCAGCGACGCCGTATCGCTCATATCGCTCTTTTTGAAAATCACCCCTAGCTTTAAGAATTTGTCTCATTTAGTAAGTGGTAGTGCCATAACGCCTACACGAGACTCTCGGGTAAGATGGCCCCCTGCCCGATTGAAAGCTGTGCCGGTTGAAAAGGCAGACGTTTTGTCAGGGAGACACCTACCACACCCACCAAATTGACTTAATTTGGATTTTTAGTTGTGGTCAACGTTTGGGTCCCTCCCGTTGTAGCGCGACATTTTATTCCAATTCCCCTAAAGCCGAAGGAAGCCACAATGCTAGAGAGATGGAAGAAGGCCGTCGTTCACCTTGAATGCGCTAGGGATAGCCAGAGCTACGACGAGCGACGTAGGCGAGATGACGAGCTGTTTGCCTCACTTCGAAAAGGTGAAATCACACAAGAAGCTTGGGCTGAAGCCATGAAGGGTGGTAGCAGGGATGTCCGCTTCCACGGGACTGCGCTTTTCGTATCGCACGAAGGACGTCGCTTTTTGTTGACAGCGCGCCACGTGCTTTTCAATGAACATGACGCAGAGATTGACTTCCGAAAAGAAGAACAGAAAGCGATGACGTGGCCAGAACATGCTCGCGACCACAGGCTTGAATATGCTCGCAAACGTGCGGCCTATCAGATATTTCCGATCATATTTCGCGTCCCGTCGATTGACGAGGTGCTAGCGAATCAGACTGTTGAAGAGTCTTTAATGAATTTATCTGCGGGAACTTTTGATACTGCTCCTTACACATTTTCCGACGAAAATCTCGACTTGGCATTGATCTCGCTTGACGCTCGCGATAAACAGTTTGCAGACGAGTTAATTTCGCGTGGGTTCGTACCGATTCCGTCTGCAGACATCGCCGAAGGACCAGACGCCGACGGGCAGGATATCCTCGCGATTGGTTTCCCCAGTTCCACCGCACTACTGGGACAATTAGATTTACACCCAGCAAACGCGAATTGGGCATCGAGCCATTACTCACTGCCGATCTCATCTTTTGGGCGTGTAGCAATGGTGCATCCTGCACTGCCGTTTTTTTGGGCTGACATAAGTATCTATCCAGGAAACAGTGGAGGTCCGGTGATCTCGAATGATCGCCTGGTTGGAATAGTGAGTTCTCAGGCGACCCTGGCCATCGACGCCGTACCACACGTGCGTACACGAATCCCTTTCGGTCGCATTATTAAGGCAAGTCATGTGCATGATTTGCTCAAGGAACAGATGCAAAAAGATCGAGACCCCGCTGAGCGTTATGCACAGGGGCGCCCGTCCTGACGCAGCGATGAATCCAGGGAGGTTTCCTTTGAGGCCCTTTGTACAATTTGGTGCCCAATCGACTCCTTCCTGTTCCCCCTTCCCGTGGACCTCTACATCAAAAGTTTGTAAAGCCGTACGGTGAACCGAATCTTCCGCATGCCCCATAACCCGTGGCTTCTAGCTAAGTTTCGTGCGAGCCGAAGACACCGGCTTACCGCACTTGAAACGACCCGATCAGATTTTGAAAACATACTGAAACCCACGTTTTAAAAATTTTTGCCCAATGAAACCGGGGACTCCATCGCTACCTCGTCCGTGACTGCCCTGAGTACCGCTGTGCAACCGCGCTGCATTTCCTTTCAAAACTTTGCACTTGGTGTAATGGCCGATCGCCTACAGAGCCCCACGGCCCGCCTAGGCTGCAGGTTCGTTTGCACTACATAAGGATTTGCACAAAAAACGGACGCAAAGCCCGTCGGCGGGAGGGGGAAAAGTGCGTTTCTTGCCTGCGCTTTCTTCGCGCAAAAGTTTTTCGAGGGAAGAGAAGGCACATGGGTGCGCGCGCTACCCAAGCGCCAATGGCAGCCAGTGCAATCACGTAAATTGTGGAAATATTGGCACAACACGACCTTTCTAAATGACCCCTAAAGGGTCAATATAGCTTCTAAGGGGGACGCAGAAGGCGCCGCCCAAACCAAGGAAGCCAGATGGACCTAGATGAAAAAGCCTATCTCGAACTGGATAAACTCCAGCTAGAAAATCGGAAACTGGTCGCTGAAACCCGCAAGCTAATCGCCGAAGAACAGAAGTTGAGAAGGGAAGGAATGTTTTACCCTCTTTTGGTTGGAGCGGCCCTGATTACCGCGGTAGTTTCCCTGATCAATCTGCTAAGCAAGCCTTGAATCACCGGCCCCGACCATCGGGGCCAATCCTCTCGGCCTTGAGCTTTGCCGGGAATCAGTCCAAATTATCCAAAAGGGCCGCGATAGGCGCGCCCGCCAGCCCCTTACGAGGATGAACGATGAACCACAGCCACAAGTCGCCGATCAAGCCGATGGCCGATGAGATTGCCGCCCTGGACAAACTCCTGAGCAAGAAGCCCACCTACGGCATCGTGCCGTTCTTAATCGGTGCCGCATGCGCCGGTGCGGTGTTCTTGGCTTACACCTATATCTCGCACCTGTAACCGACCTTTCCAGTTTTGCCCCAACGTGTTGGGGCTTTCGGACTTTCAATGAAACGAATTCAGCACTATGGACCGCCCACGGCGGAAGATTTGGCGCGCCTGAAAATCGAACTGGGGTTCACCAGTCCACAGATGGCGGATCTGGCCGGGTTGGGGAAAGGGTCGCAATGGCGCAAGTACACCGGCCGCACTGAGGACCGGGTCATGGGGATGCACATGCATTTCTACATGGCGGCTTTGCTGACGCTGAGTGAAGACGAATTGTCTCGAGTCGTGGCCACCATGCGCGCGCAGGGGGCCGATGTCGAGCTGGGTCCGCTACCGGCCGGCCCGCCGGCTTTGGCTGAAGCGCAGGCTACTGCGAAATTGCACTCCACTTGACCAACCGGTTGCGTTCGTCCCGACCAGAGATTGCATCGGATTTGACCAACACGCTTTGTAATCATGATCGACAGAGAACGAGCAATTGCAGACGCTCAAAGGTGTCCATGAATTCCGCGACGATTCTGTAATTGCCCGAAAGATGGCACTCTGATAGCGTCACCAGGTTCATTTCCAGAAAACATATAATTATGGGGCCACTGCAATGAAGCTGGACAAACTAACCTCTTTGAAAATCGCGCTGGATAATGAGTTTTCGCAACAAAATATCAAGTGCGTGGTTAACTTCAAGAGCGAAGATCAGTGGGTGGAGCTAGAAGGTGGCGCTGTAGCGACACCCGTAGCACAAAGCTTAGAGAAGTCGAAGAACGAAGCAATCGCCTATCATACTTCCGGAAGTAAAACTGCTCGATATTATCTTAAAGAGTTTGATGCAGTAGTTTCTTTATCCTTCACAAAATCCCCGCAATTGGAAACACGTAGAAAGCACAGAGCAACTATAGAAAAAATCCAAGAAGGTGCGTCAAATGCATACAGAGTATCTCACCATTCACTGACGCATTTATTGGCAAAAGACGCGTTTAGAAATTTGCTGAAACTATCCTTAAGCCAGATGGATGATAAGCCATCAGCTGACCTTGAAGCACAAGAAATCGAGCAACCTAATGTATTAGCTGTAATGGCTCTCGATATAGATTACTTTAAACAGGTAAATGACACTTGGGGCCACTTATATGGAGACCAAGTTCTTAAAACATTTGGAAAACGCCTGGAAAAGTGCGCATCGAATATCAAAAGCACCGCACCTCTTTCAACAATTCATATTGGGCATCCGTCTGGCGAAGAGTTTTTAATATTGCTGACCGCAAATGCTACCAAAGAGCAGTTCTCAATTTGGGCCAATCAATTCAGAACTTCTATATGTGATGAGGTACTACCCTCCGACGTTGAATGGCAATGGCTTTGCAAAAATGACAACCTGTCTGCATTGACCCCCCCGCCGATTCCAGATCGTGCAGTATCAACAAGTATAGGTATAGCCTTCCATACTAGCATAGCACAGGTAGATGTTAGTGAAGACCCCTCGGCCGCCTTACTAGATCTTGCTGATACTGCGCTTTACAGAGCAAAAGCAGCCGGTCGAAATCAGGTTATATTTTATGATGAGATCCTATCAAATTGCGGTAGGATTATTGAGCAAGATTCAAAGACTGGTGTGGTTGCCATTGATATTGGCTCTAATGTTGGGGTAAATATCGGCCAAGAATTTAAGGTCTATCACCCTACATTTACGGGCAAGACGAAATTCGCCATTAATGACGGGCGTACAACTCGAACGCTCGGAACTTATCCTAGGGTTGAAAGCAGTCGCATTGTAGTTTTCAATACTCAACCTGAAATAGCATTTGCATATATTGATTCAGCAGAAAATACGAAAGTGGAGATTGACCCAGGCTCTCATTTGGAAGCAATACCTGCCGGAAGCATTGGCCACTTGCTTCCGAATAATTCAAGATATTTAACTTCTGAATCGGAATCACTTAGAAGCGCTGACATCAATGCCCTACAGGATTTCGTGAAAGGCTTGATTGATAATTTTGATACCCCTTATGCCGTAGTTATAAGGTTCGCACGCGAAGCAGAGTACATGCGAAAATATGGTACTGCAGCGCTTAACAAAGCACTTGCAAGGCTTTACAGGGGGGCGCAAGTATCATTTCCACAACCTAACATTATAGCCGTCTTGGACAGCGGTTCGATTTGTATTGTTGGTGTCGGTGCTAGTTTCAGTGAATCAATCTTGCTAAATTTTACTGAAGAAATCGCAAAAGAATATCCCGCTCTTGAAGTTACGGCTGGTGTTTTCTGCATTGACGATCTCGAGAGCGTAAAAGAAACGAATGGCATTGAATTAGATCCAATGGGAGCGATAGAGTTTGCAAGATTCGCTGCTTCTGAATCAGCGAGGCAAAAAGATACCCCAATATCTCATTTCAGCATAAAAATAGCGATGAAAGCCCTCATGGGGGCTCGTAAAGCACAATCGTTCGATATCGCATATGCTGATTTTAATCAACTAATCAAACTAGGAGTAGAAACCGCCCCTATATATAACCTTGGAGGGTTAGCAGCGGGACGTTTAGGCCTCAATCAAAAGGCGCTAGATTATTATCAGATGGCAATTAGCAAAGAGCCTTCGAAGATCATATACAAAACCAATTACGCTACCATAGCCTTAAAAACAGGAGACTCTGACCTTGGGCTAAAGATGCTGAGCAGTTTAACCATGGATGACATAGAAAAATTATTAAAAATCCACTCTTACGGCTATTTCGCATATGCTTGCTTATTAGCAAGAGCAAAACTAACAGGGTCGCATTTTTTCGATCAGGAGATATTCTTAGAAATTGCAGATCGCGCCTTAACTTTGCCTGAGGCGTTGCAACTTCCTACGCATGCACGCGAAATAGAAAATGCCTTAAGTGAATAACGGAATTTTAATCAGCCTGTTTTGATTCCAAGTTCAAGCTAGAGACTCAGTGCAAGCGAACTTTAATTCCGCATTGATCTCTAGCGCAGATTCATTGAGGCATACTACTTACCCTACGCTTATATACACCTGTTAGTGGCGAATCTTGGCTATTTTTCCACTGTCACCAGCGGCAGCTTGGGGCTTGGCGTGGGGCTACCCAAGTGTTAGCTTCTGGCCTTCTTCTGTCGGACAAGGCCACGAATAGCGCGGGTAAAATCCCATCCAAATGGGGGCAAGTCTGTGCAATTCCCCCCAACTACAGAGTGATGGGTTTTAGCTGACCGACCAGAGCGGTGGTTTGTGCTGCATTGTCGGTAAATGCGCTTGCATCGCTCGGGCTCGGTTCCGGACCAGGTACATGAGTATGGCCGGCCAATTGCGTGTTCATCACCGTCACCAGATCGAGCAGGTCACACAGGATCTGCAATACGTTCACCCCTTCCGATCCCATCCAGGTCTTTTCCGCCACACTGCGTCGTAGGCCGGTAATGCGTTCTTCCATATCGCCACCCACGGAAGCATTGAGCTTCTGCCCCACAACCAGATTGAGGTCGCGACCGGTGGCCTGGTGCAAGTCGTCCACAGCCGCCAGGCTGGCGGAGCCGCCCGAGAGCAGCTTGAGCGAGCCCAGGGCCTCGATCTTTTTGATGCCACCCACTGACTCGATGCTGTGGTCATCCACGGTCACGCTGTGGCGCTGGTAGTGCTCAGTGTTCTCCAGCGCCTCCACACGGCGCTCGCTGGCTTGATCATGGATCTGGCCATCCGTCTGGCGCAGCCAGTTGCCATCGGCGTCGACGCGCTGCTGTACGGCCTCGCTGTGCTGCCAGACCTGATCGCCTTTGGGCAGGTTGGGCAGGCTCAAGCCCTGGGGCAGGATAGCCAGGACAAAGGGTTTGTGCGGCAGGCCATAGGCAAACGACACCACGACCATCGTGCCTTCATCGGGAAGGCCGTAGATTCCCATGGACTCGCCACCCATCGGCAACGGCAGCGGCACGCCCTGGAGCAGTGGCAATGCCGTATCGGGCTCGCCGTCCGGCCCCAGAACCTCAAGGTCAGCGGCGAAACGTGGGCGGAAGTCGTCACACAACCCCGCGTTGGTGGGTGGGTCTGGGATGGCCACCACCCGGGCGAAGCGCGGCAGGTGATAGCCACCGGTCAGTTCGGGATACTGGCGGTCAACCACACGGCGAATTACGTCTTCCATTTGATGCTCATTTGGCTTTCAGTGAGGGTCACGGCGGTGATGCGTTCACCCTGGTTAATCGGCGCACCTGGACGAATCCCGGGTAGCGCGGCAACCACGGCGCTCTGGTTGCTGTTGTAGCTGTCAAAGAGTTCGCGGGGCAGTTGCAGCGGCTGACGCTGGCCCCAGAAACTATCGGCCCAACTGCCCACGTAGATCTCGCCGTCACCCTGCTGTTGCCACATAAAATCCGGAATCGAAAACACTTTGCCGAGGCTATCGATGGCTTGCACGCCATTGGCCAGGTTGAAGAAAAACGCGGTTTTGGTGTGGGCGTAGGCTTGCTCGGGCACCCGAAAACGCAAGCCATTGCGCTCACTGATCGCGGCCAGGACGGCGTGCAAGTCCACATGTCGCAGGTTCAGCGGCATGGGAATTTCTAGTGCGGCGGACAGTTCACGACAGAGCAGGACTTGCTGTTGGCTGTTGGCGGCAGTGCAACGCTCCACGTAGCCCAAAAAATGCCGCTGTAGTGGGCTGTCGTTGTAGCCGATGTCGAAGGTTACCAACCCGTGTACGGATTCGCTGGCGGTGATGGTGAAACTGGCGCGCCCGGGGGCGTGATGGTCCAGGCGTGTTTCATCTTTGCAGAGGGGGTAGGACACGCCGTCGACGGTCAACACTTTGTGCAGGTTCATGGCGTGACCGGTTTTAACCAGTCGTCGACGGACTTCAGGACTTTTTCAAATCCGTCCATTTCAACGGGTGCGCTGCCACCGTCTGAACCGGACGTACCAGAGACGGGTTGTCCTGGTGCACTTTGCTGCACGACGGGATTACTCGGGCTGCGTTGCTCCACGCGTTCCGGTATCGACAGCTTTTCGATCAGATTGAATTGCACACGCCAGGCTCGCAGGCTGTCGTCTTCATTGGCGTTCACGTTGTCGCGGAACTGCACCTCACGCACACCGAAGGCTGAGGCCGTGCGATTGACGATCCGATAGACCGTGAGTTGTCCGCCGCCGGCGGTCGAACTGGCCAGGCGCATCAAGTTGCGCAAGTCGGACTCGTCACGGTAAGGAATCATCAGCGTGACGCTGAGGGTTTTGGGTTTGAAGCCCTTGTGCGCCTGTGCCGTATTGCTGGTCTGGCCTGACAGGTCTTCGCTTTCAATGGTCAGGGTGGCCATGACCTTGAGGCCCTTGCCCTGAACTTTCTCGCCGTTGAGTAGCAACGTCATAACCCGATCAGCTCCTGCACAAAGCTCAGACTCTCTTCACTGCCGAGCAACAACAGGCCGGCACACAGCACCCATTCATAGCCAGGCGTAGGGCCTTCGAGCAGTTGTCGGCGTAACTCAGCGGCATCACCTGGGCCGATCATGCGCGCCTGCATCGTGGCATCGGGCAAGCCGTTGGCCAGTGCGTTCTGTAGGTCACTCAACTGCTGATCACAGGCGGCCTGTTGCTCAGCCTTGCGGGTCGCCAAGGCGCTCAGGTCCGCCATCGGGGATGTGTCGGCGGCGTAGCTTTCATAGATGGCCAGCTGGCTGTTCAGCGTCTGTTGGGACACCCGGGTCACCGTGCAACGCTCCAAGGGTAAGGCTCCCCAGCGTGGCAGTGTCTCTGCGGTGGGCAGCGTCCACTTCTCCGCCTCCAGGCGTGCGATGTTCGCGGCACGACGTTCGGCGCGTTCCAGGTCGGGAGTGGGCAGCAAGGCATTGAAGCGGCCCAGGGTGGCGGCAAACTGGTCGAAGCGTGTCGAGAGGAACAGCACGCACAAACCAAACTGCTCCCCCTCGGGACGCCCAGCATCGATGTCGGTGAGTTTGTCGGCCAGCGCCTCCAGCAGGTTGGGTGCCGAGAGAAACTTTTGATACCCCCGGCCCTGGCCCATGCCGCTTTGGAACGGCGTCACCACGAGACTGGCCGGCGCGGTGGCCAGTTGCTCAGTCATGGCAGCCCGCCCGACCTCGATGGCTTCTTGCGCGGCGGAACCCACGGGGCCAGGGTTGGTAGTGGCCGTCATTCCGGCCAGGCGCTCTTGCGTTTTGGCGATTTCAGTGCTGGCCAGGCCTTTGGCTTCATCCAGCCCTTCGACCCACTGCGTGGCCTCGCTGGGCCACTGCATGGTGACCGATGTCCAGGTCATGGCTGCTGGCCGTCTGGTGCGGTAGGACGGGCGTCCAGGTTGGGAAACAGCTCGTTGGTTGGCCAGGCCCGCAGTTCATTGCGGTAGGTGCGCCAGGCCAGCTCCGTGCTGAGCGCGGCCGGGTCGGCATCCAGATGCTTGTCGATCTCTCTGCCCGCCCAATGCAGTTCATTTTCGATCCACGACCGTTCTCGACGGCTTTGAATCACCAAATCGCGGGCGGCATCGAGCACCCAAACGAAACCATCCCAGAGATAGGCCGCACTCGGTCGCGGCAAGGTTGTCAGCTCGGGCGGCAACTCCCCCGGCAGCGAGTACAGCACCTCGGCGCCATCGGTAGTCTGATACACCGGACCACGGAAGTCTGGCACAACCACCCACGCCCCATCCCTCCAGACCACCACCTCCCCGTCCCCGGCTTCGGGCGGTTCTTCCAGCGTGGCACCCGCTGGCAGACCGCAGCCACAGCTGACATAGGTTTCGTGTTGGCCGAGGTATTCAGTGGTGGTTTCACTGAACGTGTAAACCTCGATCCAGCCGCTCTCTTCAAAAAAACCATTCACTAAAGTCGTCATCAGTACATCCTGCAAATGTAGTTGTACGCCACGTTGCGCATACGGGTTTCCGTACTCACACGGACGACGGCTGAAGGATTGAAAACGACTGAGCGGTAACCCGTTGTAGTGACTTGCGGTGCAGCCGGCGTGATGGCCGTGCTGTGATTGCCAGCCGTAAATACGCCAGTCGCGTTGTTCACCAGTAACGTCGAGTCATCGTCTTGCAAGACAAACTCGCCCGTCATGTTTTGCAGCGTGTCGAGCTGAGTGCTCAACACGGGGCGTCCCCAATCGGGGTCAACGCCACGTCCGCCATCCAGGCCACGAATCGACTCACCGCGCAGATCTGGCAGGACGCCGCTGGGATACACGGCCAGCAATGCTGGGTACCACTCGACATTGAATGGCTGACCCGCCATCAAAACGCATTTTTCGGGCGGCGTAGCGGTTGGCCATGGAAACGGCACGCCGATAGGGACGGAAAATATTGAAGCAGGGTCAAAGTTACTGGTGTCCCAGCCCGTTACCCATTCACTGAATACATATCCCTCTGGGGTCTGAACACCGCCACGGGTGTAAGTTGTACCGGTGTTATAGCCGATGATTTGTTGCCAGAGAGTGTCTTGACTGACCGCAACCAGCATGGGAGAGAATTGACACCCTTCTGGAACGTTCGGGCCGGGGTTTACCCGGTAAATGCCCACAGTGGTGATTGTGTTTAGATCGGTGCCGTCGGGAAGGACAATCCCCCCGTGCCCCCAGCCATAAGCACCCGTGAGCAATACATGGCCTGGCGTGTCATCTTGGGGAGAGGTCTGTTTAACCAGATCGGTTGAGTCCCAGGTGCTTTCCCATTCACCCCAGACACCGGCCGTCAAAGCCCGGCGATGTAGGGTGTGGTCGGCATTCCCGTAGATCTCCTGGAAGGCGTATTGACCTGGTGTAATCGCCGAGACGCGCACCCAACCCTCATAGACCCCGCCATCTGGCCCTCCCGTGCAATTAGTGGCGAAATAGAGGGCTGTCACCGCGTTCAGGCCACCGATGTCAACATCACTGACCGCATAGGCGGCCCCGCCCCAGCCGAACGCTCCGACCTTCATCAGCACATCAGGCGTGACATCATGCAGATCGATTTGAGCATCCAAGTAGGCGGCTGAACCGAGTGCCTCCAGCTCGGTGTCGATACCGACCTTGACCGCGTGCAACGCAGCAGTGGTGGCCAGAATCTCACTGCTGTTCGACTCAGGATCATCACTCTTTTCGTTGGGTAGATTGCCCAGCCCGACATCGTCTTTTGTGGTGGCACGAGCCCGCAAATCTGGATAGTCGCCACTGCGCGCCGCGAGGTGCTGAATCAACGCTCCAGCTATCGGTTCAACGGTACTGCGTAGGTCGGTGATCTCGGTTGAGCTGAGGACGGTAGCCACCGGCACCAGGTAGTGGAGCACCCCGTTGGTGTCGACAAAGTCCACCAGGTCGTCGCCGTAGCTGGCGGCCAGAACCACGTTCACTTCGCTTAACTGACCTTGTAGCGATATGTCGTACCACAAGGTAAAGGGAAACGCCGGCGGTGTGATGGATGCACCGGCGGGCTGATGGACGGCCAAACCTTCCACGTAGGCGGTGCCTGGCTGGATAGTGAACTGTTCGTTCTGATAGACCAGGGCCAAGCTGCCTGCAAAGAAGCAGGCCCGCCCGAACATGTCGCGGTTGCTCAGGCGCTCGCGTTCGTCCATGCCTGCCATGCGCACGGTGAAGTCAGCCTGCCAGGTGTCGGCGTTGATGGTCAGCTCGGTGACTGACTGTGCGCCGTCGAACACCAGCATCATGTTGCGGGTGATGTTGTTGCCGATCTGCTGGTTGGGAATGTTTTTGCGCTTCTGCTGCACCGGCGTGTAAGCCGCGGCTAACAGCACACCTTCAGCGGTTTCCAGGCCCAGCCAGTTGAAGTCCCAGTCGCCGACATTGGAGCCGATCATGCTGCTGTAGACCACTTGATTGGGGTCCACATAACCGCCTTTGGTGATGTCTGTCTCGTACATCATCTGGTCCGGCGGTGGCTTGCCGGCATAGCGGTCCACCGGTGTGGCCGGGTCGAGCCCCGGCACCAGGGCGTAGAGAAACTTGCTCACAACCAGGACTTCCTGAATGGCTTGCTTTTCGGCAATCAGGTTTTCACCGGCGATGGTTATTGCGGCCATGTGGCTTCCTCGTAACTGGCAATCAGGGTTTGCTGGTCGTCGTTGAACTCCACCGCGAACACCCGCAGGTTATCCAGCGGGGTCACGGTCAAAAATGCGTAGCGGCGGCAGGTGCGGCCGTAACTGCGGAGCAGCACGCGCAGCAGGTCGGAGTGCAGCGCGCTCTGTTCGTCGGTGATCTTCACGAACACCACGTCCCAATCGCGGCCTTCCATGCGTTCTTGAATCTCGACGCGACCGACGCCCAGGCGCATCAGAATCCTTTTCAGACCCGCCGTACTGCCCGCGTCCACGGCGTTGATGTAGGCGTGCTTGATCCGCAGGCGGTACAGGCTTTCCTCTTCCCCCGGGAAGCGGGTGATGTCGCGCTGCCAGGCGAGCAGGTCGAGCAAAGACAGGGGGCAGATGTCGGGGTCGATCTGGTGCAGCGGCCAATTCAGCCAGCCCTCGACGTTGGCCCACCAGGCCTGCGCGGCGTTTTTGAGCTTGGCCAGCTCCGGCCCGTCGAGCCAAAACGGCAGTTTGAGGTTAAACACCGGGCACCACCTCAAGCGTCTGAATGCGGGGAATGTTCAGGTCGGACACGATGTCGAGGTTGTCGAAGTGCAACGAGTCGAGTTCGGGGAATTTTTGGTGCAGCTCTTCGCCCAGGCGGCTGAAGGAAAATCGCGATTGGGGATAGGTCAGCGTCGGCTGATAGTCGGCTTGAGTGCTTTCCCGAAAGGCCGTGCGGATGAACATCTCGACATCGGCAAACAGCTTGTCCGACTGTTCCACCGGCAGGTTCAGCACCGGCCACAGCGTGACGCGGATGTCATGCAGGGTCTCGGGCATGGCCATGACCAGCATGTCGTCGCCGTGACCATGGTTGCCCTGGTCGCGAATGTAGTCGTTGATTTCCTCCAGGTAGCTGTCCGCCGGCACGTTGGCTTCAAACAACACGAAAGCATTGGCGCTGCCAGGGCCGCGTGGGGCTTCGTGTTCAAAGTACACACCGTCCGGTTGAACGCCGGGAAAGGTGGTGATGAGCGCCCGATAAACCGCGTCGGTGTTCCACTGGTTGATGGCCGAATACTGGTTGCGCGTGCGCAGTCGAAGGTCTTCATCCGACTCCTTGTCAGTGCCCGGTACCGTCATCCAGCCGTCCAGGTTAACCACGTTGACAATGCCCCGCACCGGCTCCGGCAAAATGGCGTAGTAACCAGGTGCCAGGTTGTAACCGCTGCCCGGTTCGGCGGCGATGGCTGGAATCAGGATCTGGGTGAGGCCGTCGGTAAAGGTGCCTGGCAGGCTGGTCAACAGCTCGTACACATGCCCGTTGATGGCACCAGACTGGACTCGTGTGCCGGCAGCAACTTCCAGCGTGCCGACCGGGCTGGAACGGGTGAACAACAGATTGCCTTCGGTTTTGGTGGCGCCCATCGGCTCCACCTGTACCGCCCAGGCGAGCATTTCCAGATACTCACCTTCGGCAGTTTTGACGTAGGCGTTGGGCAGCGAGACTTCAACCATAAAGTCGATGAACCACATCACAGGCTCGGTCACGATGGCGGTAACGACCCGCCAGAATGGTGACCAGGCACTGGTATTGCTCAAGCGGCTGCCCTGTTCGGCGATCTCGCTTTCCCACGCGGCCTGCAACTCTTCCTGCGTGGTCGGAATGCCGGCGTCGGCCAAAGCCTGACGAAAATCTACGTCGCTCAAAACGCCACCTCGATGTTGCCAAATTTAATGGTGTCGGCCTCGATCAAGTACTGGCCGTACCCCGGTTGAGTGATGCGCGCCGTACCTGGCACCAATCGTTCGTCAGCCTCGACCATCAGCTCCAGCTGCTGAATGCAGTCACGCTGACGCAGGCTGTTGCGTTCGGCGATCAAGGTCACCAGCAAGCCGCTTTCCCGAATCATGTGGGCAATGTCCTGGGCGATGCTGGCGCGGTCCTCGATCTCCATGGGCTGGTTGGATGGATCGAACACCAGGTCGTTGGCACTGATCAGCAAGTCGACGTATTCGCTCATCCAGCGGCCATCTCCAGCATCTTGTCGAGCTCGTGCTGCGACAGGGGTTGGCTGGTATGGATCTCGACCTTGCCAATCTGCGTGCCCTTGTTCTGTGTCGTGTTGTTCTGGAACGACTGCATCAAGCCACCGGTGGGAACCTCACTGGGGCCGGCAGGTAGCAAGCTAGGAATGGCACCGTTGATGGTCTGCTGTGCCTTGGTGGCCATGTTGGCCTGGTCGGCGGCCTGCATCGCCTCGGGGACTCCGGGCACTACCGCTCCGTTGAGTGCTTCGGGCGTACCTGGGCCTGTTGCGGCGCTCAGGGCTTCAGCAGTGCCCGGGGCGGTCGGCGTCGCAAAGCGGGTTTCGATGTTGATGCCAGGAATCTGATTCAGCAGTTCGATCAAGCCGTTGGCCGCGTCTCCCAGCAGGTCGAACACCGACAGGTCACTCCAGGCAGTGGTGAACGCGCTCCAGGCATCGCTGGCCAGCGTGCCGAACGCGGCAAGCCAGCTGCTCAAGGCCTGGAATTGTTCATTCAGCCAGGTGAACGCGGCACTGTTGAGCAGCGCCGCCGTCCATTCATCCCAGTAGTAAATGGCTGCAACAATGACAGCGACCAGGGCGACGATGCCGGTGACGACCAACCCGATCGGGTTGGCCAACAGGGCCGTATTCACCAGCCAGATGATCCCTTGCCAAATCATCATGGCGGCACTCACGGTGCCCATGCCGATGGCCATGACGCCAAGCAGCGTGACGTACAGGGCTCCCCAAACGATGTTGGACATCACCGCCGCCTTGGTCAGAAGCCAGCCCATCCGGAAGATCTTCTGAATGACGATGAAACCGACCATCACCGTGCGCGCCATCCCCATGCCCAAGGTGAAGAGCGCGACGGCCGCCACCAGCGCAATGACGCTGAGCACGGTCATGCCAATCACTTTGGTCAGGTGGGGGAACAGCTTGGTCCACGTCAGAATTTTCGCGCCGCCCTCGGTGAGCATTTTCAGCAGGGGCGTGAGCGCGGGGCCGATCAGTTGGCCGAACGCAATGTTCAGCACCTCTATCGTGCTGGCAAATTGTGCCCAGGGATCAATCATGGCTTCGGCCATGGTCTGGGCTTGCTCCATGCCCTTGACCTGGCCCAGGGCGTTCAAACTGTCGGCCAGGCCATCGGTGTCGGCCATCAGCAACTTGATCATGCTCACAGCTTCGTCGGAGCCAAAGGCTGCTTTCAAGGCGTCCGACTCGGCCACGTCCAAGGTTTCGCCGAACTTGCCTTTGATTTTTTCGAGGATCTGCAGGACGGGCAGCATGGCGCCCTGGGCGTCGGTGAATTTCAAACCGAGCTTGCCTTGGGCGCCCCCAATACCGGCCAAAAAGGATTTGTACTGGGTACCCGCCTCGCCACCGCTCATGGTGGCTTGCAGCGTGCCGAGGATCGCCATTTGCTCGTTCAAGCTAATGCCGGCAGCGGTGGCGTTGGCACCTACGGAGGTAAAGGCGTCACTCATCCCCTGACCGGTGGTCTTGAACATTTTCACAGCGGTCGCCGTGACGCCAGCCAGGTTCTCGACCCAATCACCCTTGCCCATGGCGTCGGCTTGATCTTTGAAGATTCCGTACATGGTGCCGACGTAATTGGTGATGGTCGCCGCATCGGCCTTGGTGGCTTTGGCCAGCACGTTGGACGCATTGGTAAAGGTGGCCAACTGGGTGCCAGTGAGTCCGGCAATGGCGCTTTGAATGTCGTAGGCCGAGCGAACAAAGGCCTGGGCGTTTTCGCCGTAATTGATGGCGAACTCCAGGGACTTCTGGTTGAGCAGGTCCAGGCTCTCGGCGGCAACACCGAGTGACTTCACTTCGCCCAATGCCCGCTGCTGGTCAATCGCGGGGCCCATGGCCGCCTGCAATGCGTAGCCGGTGGCGACCATGCCGGCGGCCCCCACTCCCATCTGGGTGAGGCCCTTTTGTGCGCCGCTGGCCAAGTCAGTGAAACTGGCGTTCACCTTGTTCAGCGGGCCGGTGATCATGTCGGTTAGCGCAACGATGAAATTGAGCTTGGCGCTGTTGTCAGCCATGGTTTAGGCCACGGCTCGCTGAGCGGAAAGCGCCGCAAGACGCTGGCGTGTTATTTCGCAGTTATGCTCGAGCATTTCCGAACCTTGCCAGCCATAACCCTCCAACGCAGCGGCGACCAGCGTAGTGCCCGAACCGGCAAACGGGTCGAGAATCACCCCATCCCGGCCACAAATTTTCACCACTTGGCGCATCAGATCGGTGGGCTTTCCGGTCATGTGGAATTTATCTGCCTTGCGCACCGGCTCGCGGATCACGCCTGGTAAAGTCGGGGCAGGACGATCCAGCGGCATGGCTCCTTTGCTACCCCAGACAATGTATTCAGCCTGGGCACGAAAACGTCCTAACTGAGGGCGAACACCTTCAGTCTTGTCCCAGACGGCGATGCCGCGCCAGATATACCCCGCTGCCTGCAACGCGTCGGTGGTTAGGGGCAATTGCCGCCAATCACTGAATAGGCAAACCGGTGCGCCTGGCTTGAGCACACGAAAGGCCTCGGATAGCCACATCACGCTCCAGTGCAAGTGGGAGCGTTGATCCCGATTGTCGCCGGCAAATTCCGCATGCAAATTGCTGCCGATGTACTTCTGCGAAGGGTCTCGCTTACGTGCGCCACTGTGCAAACCACCGCTTGAATACGGTGGGTCAGTGATCAGGGCGTCGACGGATTCATCCTCCAGCGTGGCCAAAAAACGCAGGCAATCACCGTGATACAGCTGATTCGTCTTCATTGCGTGTTCCATGTCTCGGGTTATCCCTTGAACGCTCGGGAAATGCCGTTGGCGATGGCGATTTCCATACGGCTCCAATACTGGTCGTCCAGCCACTTGGCGGTGCCCATGTTGTCCGTGGTCGGTTCTTCACCCGGTAGCCAGCGGTCGACCAGGGCCATCAGCTGGCCCAGGGCGTTTTCGTTTAAGCGCTCGGCGCGGGCGAGCGCTTTTTTACGTTGATCTCAATGTCCGGGGTGTATTCCTCCAGCAATGCGCCGGCCAGTTGCAGGGTAATCACCGGATTGGCCAACAGCGGGCGCAGGCTGGCCAACTGTTCTTGCTTGACGGTTTGGGTCAGCAGATTGTTGGCCGGTGCCACCTTGTTGCTCGGCGTCAGGTGGTTGAAGTACTTGCTCACATCGATCGGATCAAGGGCGAAGGTGAATTCGTTGTCGCCGACTTCCAGGGTGATTTCGCGTCGTTCGCTCATTGCTCAGTTCCGTTTATTTGAAGTGCTTAAAAGTGCGGTCAGACGCCGCTCCAGGTTCTCTTCCAGCTTGCTCAGCGCCTTGTCCAGGTGCTCATTGCGCACGTACTCCTCGGCGATCTTGATGCGGAACTCCAGGTGCTCGCGGCGGGCGAAGCTGATTTGCCGGAACAGGTACACCTGGAAGCCCAGCACGCCGGTCACCAGCAAGTCAGTGAGCAGCAGCATCACGCTGACGCTGGCGGGGGAAAGATCCATCAGGGTCTCCAGTTACCAGGGCCGCCAATGCGCACGTCCATCGAGTGGTGTGCGCAAGGGCTGGGTTTGATCATCCGAGCAAGCCTTCGATCTCGCTTGGGTCGAGATACGGCACGCCATTGATGCGGATAAAGTCCGGCGATGTGACGTCGAACGGCACCTTGTGCACGCTCTTTTCGCCACCCTTGGGATCGATGTCGAGCAGATTGGACACCTTCAGCTTCAGGCCGAAAGCCTCCACCCGCAGCTCCTCGCTGGGGGTCTTGGCAAAGAACACGCTGTCGAAGGGTTCCAGGGCCCGAAAGCTGCCTGCCTGACGGGCCGCGTCGATCAGCAAGGAGAAGTTGCCGCTGTCCAGTTCCATCTCGCCGCTGGCCGACACGTCGCCGTCCACATGGCCGTCCGGAACGCCGCCTGTTTGTGCCACGGCGGTGTTGTCGGTGATGTCCAGGCTGATTTTTTCGACGTGGATTTGCAGATCGCCAATGTTCACATCGAAGTTTTTGCCGCCAATGCGCGCACCCATGGGTTACTCCTCTTCGCCGTTGGACAGGTCCAGGGCGATGTATGCCGTCAGGTCTTTCGGGCAGTTGTAAGGGGTGACCGTGAAGTAGATTTCCACAGCCGTTTTGCTCTTCCAGAAGATGGTCACGTCGCCGTCTTTGGGCGATTCGATCTCGCCGGGCTGCACCTGGCCGTTCACCGTGACGGAGCGCGCCATGTCGCGCAGCGGACGCATGAATGCCGACGTGGCGGTGGCCATGCTGTTGGGCGTGTTGTTCAACCGGCGATCCGCGACCCGCTGGATCAGCAGCACCTGGATGCGACGCGAGGCCTTGTCCACGATGCGCAGGTACTCGATCACCTGAAAGTCTGAGCCCGGTGCGTCCAGCGTGTTGCCGTCCGCCCAGAACACACCCGGGTAATCCGGATAGGTTTGCGACACGGAAAAACGGGCCTTATCCAGCTCGGAGCGCACGCTGCCAGGCAATGGCACGCCGGCAGCATCGACAGGGACTGGCCCCAATCCCTGTAATGGACCGGAGGCAACCCGCATCGGACTGTCTGCAATGCTGACAATGGCGTTGGCCAGACGGCCAGCCAATACGCCCTGGTCATTGCCGTGCAACTGCGGCACGACCATGACCCGTTGAGCGGCCACGCCGGCGGTGATAGCGCGCTGGGCCGTCAGGTAAGTCGACCAATCTTCGGGGATACGCGGGGCCGGTGTTTCCCCTTCGGTGGTTTGAACCGCCTTGGGCGTCGCACGTGGGCTTTTCGCGGCGGTGTCCGGGTCCTTGGACGCAGCGGCTGTTTTCAACGGAGGCTCCGGCTCCGGAGTAATGTCGATGCCCCTGGATGCCGCCATGAAGAACACGCGGCGCCCGTACACGTTAGTAATTTCCGTCGCTTTGTCTTGCATCGCCGTCAGCTCGGCACCGGTGGTTACCGGCGTGGTGATGATCACCCCTTCGACCGAAACACCGGCTTGCTGGGCTTGGTCCAGGGCTTCGGTCCAGTCACCATCCGGTGCAATCGGGGCCGCCATACAGGCCCAGCGGTCACCACCATTCAATTGCGCGGCGGCAATCTGGGTTTTCAGATCGGAGGCATCGCCCCCCAGTTCGACATCGAGGTCGCTTTGGGTGTTGAGCGCGACCAACTCGCCGACGTTGGCGGACGCCGGACCGATGAACAGAAAATAACGCTCGATCTCCGTCACCGGGCCTTGGCCGAGGTTCAGGTTGTTGACACTTACTTTGCCAAGAGCCATGGAAGGGGCCTCTATCGCGGTGAATTAAGGATTTGTGGAATGAGGTAGGTCACCAGCTCGTTGACCTCTTGCTGGTTGGCGATGCCGAAGAATTCGCGGCCTGGGAGTTTGATGTCCCACTTCGCCGGGCCGGGGTCGTCGCCCTTGAGCAAACGGATCAGCAAGCCGGCCTGGTCGTAACTCAGGTTCGCCTCGATCCACGCCACACCGGGTCGCATAAAGCGGGGTTTGCGGCGCTTTTTGTCCGGGTTCTGAACGGCACGTTTGTAGCCCAGCCCCCGCAGGCGTTTGGCCTGAAAACGGGTCGCCATGAGTGTGTTTTTGCTCTTTTGCCGGCTCAACTGGTCGGCACCGCCACGCAGGGTCATGCCGGCGTTATGAACGCTGGCGATCATCGCGGTTTTGGCGTTGCCCCAACCCACTTCGGCGGCGTTGCCGACCAGGCGCTTGACGCCCATTCGTTTGGCCAGGCCGGTGAGCATGCGTTTCTTCTGCCCTTGCTTGCGAAACTTGCGGGGCTGGAATGGGCTGTCGTGCAGGTCGCTCTGTTTGCGCACACGTTGCCGCCATTGGCTGCGCAGACGCAGGCCAACGCGGTTCATCAAGCGGGCTTGTAATTTGGGCGGCAGGCTGAGCATCGCCAGCTGGGTTTGTACATCCAGCATGCCCTCGACGGTCAGGCTGATGGCTTGTTTACGCGCCATACAGCACCTCCCCACGCTCAGCAATCCAGAGGTCGAACGGTTCGAGGGCCCAGGTGGTCCCGAAGGCCTCGAACTCGCCGTCCGGCGACTCGGTCAGGTGCAGCTGTTCGATAAATTCGACCGTGATTTCCACGTCCGACGCGTCCGGGTCCATCTGTTCAATATCGAAGGTCGGCGCCGGCAATTCATCCAGGTGGCGGTCAGGGTCGTTGTTCACCAACCAGGTGCCGAGCAAGGCCATCAGCCGTGCCGGTTGCTCGGTAAAACGCTCCAGGAAGATCACAGCGCGATAACGCATATCGCCCATGTGCAAGCCAAGTTCTTCAGGCTTCCAGACCAGCGTCAAGTTGACCTGCTCCGCGCAACTTTCCAGCTGCTCGGCGACCACCACGCGATGTTCGATCAGGTACTTGGTAAGGGCGCGGAGCTTTTCCATCAGAGCAGTTCCGCGGTGACACGCCCACGGCCTTGCAGAACGCGCACGGACTGCTGGCTGTAGGACAGAAAAAGCTCATGTCGTTCCGGGGCTTCTTTGCCCAGGTTCTCGGCGCTCTCGCGGCGGTTGACCGTGGCGAACTGCTGGAGCAAAAAGGACTTGGCGCGGCAGTACGCAGCACGCCGGTAGCTGGCCAGGTAGAAGCTTTCCAGCTCCATGCCGGAGCCTTCCAGGTACTTGTAGCCCATGTCCTGCCATTCGGCTTTACGCTTGGCCAGGTCCAGGTTGACTTCACCCATGGCGAGCGTCAGCCCCTCGACCATCATCTCCGGCAGGTACTCCGCCGGCAGACGATAGGACGCCTGGAATTCGGCCAGCTCAAGGTCCGGCCAGAATCCGTCGTTGGGTATTGTGCAATCCACCAGGGTGGTCGGCTTGCCGCCAAAACTCATGTGCTGACCTCCTCGGTGGGTTGTTACGGAATAGACGCGGGGGTGACTGCGTTAGGCGGTTGGCACAGGGCCTTCACCTCGGCAGGCCCCCGCTTGGGGGGGTTAGTCGTTTATTCGGTACCGGATTTGTCGCCGTCGACTTCCTGCTTGCGCAGGGCTTTGCTGGCTTCATCCATGCGCGTCTTCACACCGATTTCGGGGTAAAGCTCATTGGCCCGGTAAAAGTGCGCGCAGGCTTTGGCCCAACGCTTGTCTTCCATGGCGAGGATGCCCAGCAGCTTGTGGTAGCGCGCCGGGATCTTCTCGAACAGCTCCCACGAGGCGGCCGGTGCCGGCAGCTCGCGTGGGTCGCCATCACGGGGCTCGCGGTGGCCTGGCCACTGACCGTCCACACGCAACAACAGCTGCGACAGGTACGGTTCCGGGTTGCGCTGGGCTTTGTGCTGAGCCTCGGCCCACTCGACCACCGTGTCACCCACGAAAGTGGGGATGTCACGACGGAAGCGCTCCGGCATGGCCTGGCCCTGCTCGATGGCAAAGTCCGCCAGCTCCAGGGCCTGCTCAAACTGCTCGGTGTCGAACAGCCAGACCAGGACCTGCATCAGCACCAGGTTCGGGTGGTTCAGCCCGGATTCGCGATAGCGCTGCACGTACACCAGGTACTTCGGCAATAGCTCGTCGCGCTTCAAGCGCTGGCGAGCCTCCAGCGAGTTCAGCTCCGACAGCCGGCCGCAATCCTCGGCCAGCGCCGCGTTCATCAACGCCAGGTGTTTTTGAGCGTTGGCCGGTCCCGCCAAGGCCGTGGCCGAGGTGTAGGGTTTTGGGTCGGTTATCGGCCCCTGCTCAAGCAGGCGCTTTTTGTGATTGAGGGCGAGGCTCATGGCGCAGGTGGCTCCGGCACTGTGACAGTGACGAACTCAACGTTGGCCGCTTCGATGCCGGCGAACTTGCCCAGTTGCTCGACCACATAGCCCTCGTTGCGCGCGTTGTAGTCTTCAACCTGCGAGCGTTTCGGGTTCTGGATGATCTGGCGACGCCAGCTGCTGTCCTGGAAATAGATCGACAGGTTGTCCCAGCTGGTGACCACCACGCCCTTGCTTGGAAAATGCGGGCAGGTGAACGACGGCAGGCCGCCATAGGTGGCGATCACCTGGGCCATCTCGATGCGTTCTTTTTCGGTCGGCTTGTCGCCTTGAGCGGCATACAGCTTGCCTTTGTCGTAGGCCAGCAGGTCGCGCCCGATAATGGCAACCAGGTCGCCACCGTCGCGGAACTCCTCGTCGATCATCAAGGACACGTCGAAGACCAGAGCGTCCAGGTTGGCGTAATCGCCGCCGACACCGATCTGGATTTTTCCAGCTGTTGCACCTTCGACCAGGATCTGTTGCGGGGCTTGCTCGCGAACGATCTGCATCCAGCCTTTGTTGACGTCCTGCAACAACGGATTGGCTGTGCGGTCGGTGTTCGGAGCAACGCTGGTGCCGTTCCAGCCGATCATGATGCGGTCGAGGCCGATCTGCTTCTGCACGGCAGCGGCGTACTTCTGCGCAAAGTCGGGGAACTTGGACCAGGCGTCGATGGTGGCGTATTTGAGCGCCACGTCGCTTTGGGTATCGAACAGCTCGTACCCGATGCCATCGAGTCCCAGCACGTCACGGGCGACCCGGTCATTGGTGGCCGTATTGATACGACCCGTGACCGTGCCGTTGACCCCGATCATGACTTTTTCGCCCTTGATCTCGGTCACTGCCAACACGTTGATGCGTTGCAGGAAAGCCGAACTCAGGGTGATTTTTTCATTCAAGGTCTGCGCATGGGTCGGCGTGACGTTGAATTCTTCATGGACCGACGCCACGGCATAGGTCGATGCAATCGCCAGGGCCAGGGTGCTGAATTTCAAGCGGGCATTATCGCTAAGCTTCATCAGTAGATGCCCTCTGGCTGGTCACTCACGGCACCGGTGGTGAGGGGCAGCGCTTGCCCCTTGCCCTGGTTCAGCGCGGTGTTGAATTGTTCGGTGAGTGTGTCCATCGAGCCTTTCAGGCTGTTGAACTGCTCGACGGTGATGCCGGTGGGCTGATCGCCCGTGTTGTCAGTGGTGAGCGCGGTGTCCGGCTCGTTCGGCTTCTGCGTGGCAAAGGTGGCGGCGCTCGTTTCCAGGCTGGTGGCCACGGTGCCGAGTTTGTCCACCGCAGCGGCAAAGGCCTGCACGGTTTTTTGATCCATGGGGGTGTTCTCTTCTGTGGGGTGTGCGGGGAAGTCGGTGTCGCCCTTGCCCCGGAGGACCGCGAATGCACGGGCAAAAAACGACAGGGCCGCCGCTTCTTCGCTGTCGCCCACGGTCAGGTCGTCCAGCGGTTCCAGGTTGGCAAAGTAGTTGCCGGCTTCAGCGCGGCTCGAAAAGTGCAGCGCTTCGGTACCAAGGCTGGCCGGGTTGTCCGTCACTGCCATACCGCGCAGGTAGGCTTTGCCGGTGTCGGCGAAGTTCGGCTGAATCTCGATGCTCGAAAACAGCACCTGGTCAGCTTTGTTCAGGCCGAGCAAACGGTCGTTGGGCTGGAGCTTGGCGAACAGCGCCACCTTGCCGCCGGCCACGTCCTCGGCTTTCACCTCGGCAACGGTGCCCAGGCTGCCAAAATAGCGAATGTGCTCGTACCAGATAGTTGCGGTGTAAGTGGCCGGGTCGTAAGCGCTGGCCATGTCGCGCAGGTCCTGGGCTTCAATGGTTCGGCCATCAACGGTTTTGCCGCTGGTGGCGACACGTTTCCAGTCAGAAACAAGGGTGCGGGGCATGGGGCAAAGTCGCTCGATTCGGTGCAGTGGCCGCCACGATAGGCAGCTGCGCCAGCCCGAACAAACGGTTCCATTGCGCGAAAATCCTATATTCAGGAAATAGGATTGAGCAGGAATTTAAGGGCGGGTTTGTAGGGTGGGAGCTGCATAAACTGCGGCTCATGCCCTACTTACCTGAAGTCAAAGACGCGGCCAGAAAGCTCTATTTGCGCCGCTACAAACCCCGCGAGATACAGGCGCAACTCAAGCTGCCTAACATCCGGATTGTGTACTACTGGATTGCCAAGGGCAGTTGGGATGAACTGCTGACGGACGAGGAACCACTGACGGCGGTCAGCCGGCGCATCACCTTGATTCTGGAGAAGGTCGAGACGCTGGAAAAAAAGGAACTGGACGAACTCGACCGGCTGCTCAGCGTGCGCGAGCGCTTGCAAAAGCAGGCGGTCAAACCGGCCCCCGGCACTGCTGCGGATCTGCCCGCCGGTGCCGATGGTGAGCGGCGAGCGCCTAGGGATAAGTCCAGCCGTCGCGATGCTGACGGCCCAGGGAAGAAGAAACCCAAAGCGCCAAAGAACGACATCAGCCACCTGACCGAGGTGGACTTTCTCGACAAGTTCACCAGCAAGTTGTTCGGCTATCAAAAAGAGTTGTTCGAGGCTAAGCAGAACCCGCTGACGCGGCGCATTCGCAACGTGCTGAAGGCTCGCCAGACCGGCCTGACCTACTACTTTGCCGGCGAAGCGTTCATGGATGCGGTGCTGACCGGTGACAACCAGATGTTCCTGTCCGCCAGCCGCGCCCAGTCCGAGATTTTCCGCAACTACATCATCAAGTTTGCCCGAGAGTGGTTTGGCCTGGAGCTGACCGGTAACCCGATCATCCTCAGCAACGGTGCCGAGCTGCGTTTTCTCAGCACCAATAGCAGCACCGCCCAAGGTCACCATGGTCACGTCTATGTCGACGAATACTTCTGGATACGTGACTTCGACAAACTCAACACCCTGTCGGGAGCCATGGCCACCCACAAGAAGTGGCGCAAAACCTACTTTTCCACCCCCAGCGCGGTCAGCCATCAGGCGTACCCGTTCTGGACCGGTGACGCCTTCAAACGCGGCAAACACAAAAAGGCCAGTCTGCCGTTCCCCAGCGAAGCCGAGTTACGCCAGGGCGCGCTGTGTCCGGATGGGCAGTGGCGCAAGATCATCACCATTCACGATGCCATTGCCGGCGGCTGCGATCTGTTCGACCTGGAACAGCTGCAACTGGAAAACTCCGACGACCAATTCGACCAGCTCTACCTGTGCAAATTCATCGACAGCACGCAGAGCGCCTTTGCTCTGGCGGATCTGGAGCGCTGTTATTCGGATCGCCTGTTGTGGACCGACTACGACACGGACCCGAAGGCGCTTCGGCCATTCGCCAACAGTCCGGTGTGGGTCGGTTACGACCCCAGCCGCACCCGCGACGATGCCACTTGCGTGGTGGTCGCTCCGCCCCTGGAGCAAGGCGGCAAGTTCCGCATCCTGGAGAAGTACTCTTGGCGCGGGCACTCGTTCACCTACCAGGCGGCGCAGGTCAAGAAGATCACCGAGCGTTTCAACGTCCAACACATTGGCATCGACATCACCGGTGTGGGCTATGGCGTGTTCGACCTGGTGCGCGATTTCTTCCCACGCGTGACGCCAATCCATTACAGCCTGGAAACCAAAAACACCCTGGTCCTCAAAGCCCAGGACACCATTCAAGGGCGGCGGATCGAATGGGACGCCGACTGGAACGACATCGCCTCGGCCTTCCTGACGATCAAGCGCGGTGCGACCAACAGCGGCCAGATCACCTACAGCGCCTCGCGCACCGACGCCACCGGTCATGCCGACATCGCCTGGGCGGTGATGCACGCACTGGCCAACGAACCTCTCAACGTCAATAAAAAGCGGCGCAGCCGCTGGTCAACCCTAGAAGGCAGCCATGAACGAACTCGAACAGCCCAATCCCCAGCCTCACAAAGTGCAGGCGTTCAGCTTCGGCGCGCCGGAGTCGGTGCTGACCAACAACGTCGGCGAATACCTGGGCGTGTTCTCGACCAGCGACGGGCGGGTGTACGTGCCGCCCGTGTCGCGCACGGGGTTGGCCAAGCTGCTGCGGGCCAACGCCCATCACGGCACCATTCCGCGCTTCAAACGCAACATGCTGCTGCGTGACTTCATCCCCTCGGCCGGGTGCAGCCGGCAGACCATGGGCCGTGCGGGGTTGGACTTCATGGTGTTTGGTGATGCGTTTTTCCTGCGCATCCGCAACGTCATCGGCCAGGTGATTGAGTTGCAGCACTTACCGGCGATCAACATGCGGCGCAAAGTCGGGGGCGGTTTCATGATGCTGTTGCCCAATGCCAAAGAGGTGCACTTTGAAGAGGAGGAAGTGGAACACGTCATGGATTACGACGTGGAGCAGAATATTTATGGTGTGCCCGATTACCTGGGCGGCATGCATGCTTTGCTCTTGAACGAGTCGGCAACTTTGTTTCGTCGCCGCTACTACAATAACGGCGCCCATGCAGGGTTCATCTTTTATACCAACGATCCTGACTTGTCCGAAGAGGATGAGGCGAACTTAAAGTCTCAGATTCAAAGCGCCAAGGGTGTGGGTAACTTTCGCTCGATGTTTGTGAATATCCCTGGGGGGGCGGAAAAAGCCATTCAGATTATTCCGATTGGGGATGTGGCCACCAAAGACGAATTCGAACGGATCAAGAACATCACACGCAACGATGTGATTGCCGCCTGGCGAATGCACCCGGCCTTGGCTGGGGTGATACCGGAGAACGCGGGAGGGTTTGGGGATATCGAAAAGATCGATAAAGTCTATACCAACAACGAAATTCGGCCGATTTGTCAGCTGTTCCTCCAGGTCAATGACTGTTTGCGGGCTGATCGTCATATTGCCTGGGCTGAACCCGAGTCCGTTACCTGATTCACCACAGCTAGTATTTGAAGAGCCACACAACTACCAGATGTTGTGTGGCAAAATAGCCCCCTGTGAATACGGTGGGTGGGGCTATGCGAATTTACTGTAAGGAATGTAGCGGGAAAGGTCGGATCGCTTCGCGTGAAGAGTTGTCGTTGGAATTTGCAAGGCTGTACTGTCAATGCTTATCCGTTAGCTGTGGTCACACCTGGGTGACCACCCTAACCTTCTCTCACACCTTGAGACCATCTGCGGAAGTAGTCGACCGTCTCTTATTTGATCGCCTTCGTGATATGCCGAGGGCTAAACAGCGAGAATTGTTTGAGCAACTCGCGTCACCTGCCGTTGCGTAAGATACAAGCCCCCGCCCCTATTGAGTCGGCGACTTGTTTTACCCGACGAGATCTGACCAGATTATGTAGGCTCTCTGGTCTGAAACAAAAGCTCAGCCAATCGATATAGTTGACGCTGCTCCTCATCTGTCAACTGTCGATGGAAACAAATCAGACGACGCTCAACTTTCGTCAATGGATGCCATTCAATATCCGATATTTCAACCGCCCCAACGTCGCCTACTGTGCGATCCAACATGCTAACTACTCCGTAAAGTGCATTGCTGAATCGAAGATATCGGGGCGGTTTTCAGCGTTAAAACGTAAAGACCACAAATGCCATGCGGGTTTTGTTACAAGTTAATTCGAATGCCTCGCAGCATCGGCGGCCATGGCTTCAAGAAAACGGCGGATCGCTTTTCGGTCCTCTTCCGCAATGCTCCTGAACTGATTTATCAGTTCCTCCTCAGCCGCTGTGAACAGCTGGCCAAGCGGCGTCGAACGACGCCCAGTCAGTACATACGCTGCGTCGACGCCGTGTTCCTCAAGCGCTGCAACATAGCGAAGGTCGAGTGAACTCGCTCCCAGCTCATAGTTTTTTTGTGATCCCCGGCTTACCCCAAGCAGTACTCCAAACTCTGTTTGATTCAGACCCAAGCGCTCGCGCTCTTCCTTTAGACGTTCACCCACTCGATCCGCTATGAGCATTTTTTTAGTCACCACCATTGACTTGATCATTTTTTTGACCAAGAATCACCACAGAGAAACACAAGTAAACACAACCGAACAGAGTACGCACTATGCCCGCCACCGTTACACCCGAGCAAGCCCGAGAGGCATTGGATCGCAAAGGAATGAGTATTGCGGCGTTCAGCCGGAAAAACGGATTGAACAAAAATTTAGTCAGCGACCTATTGAACGGTCGGATCAAAGGTCGCCGTGGGGAGGCACATCGCGCCGCCGTACTGCTCAACATCAAAGACGGCGTTATCGAAGGGTAACGGCGCTGACAAACAGGGAAAAGTAGAAGATGAAAAGCCTAGTTCTAGAGACTCGCAAGGAAGTTATACGCCAGATCATTCGTAGCTTCCCAGATGGACGCGAAGGCGCTGCAGCTCGCTTGGGAATGAACGTCAAAAAGTTCGATAACCATGCTTATGAAAACGCGAGCTGCAGTCCGCTCAGTGATGTTCAGGTTCACATACTGGAGAAAGAGTGCGGCACCGATCATCTGCCGAATTATGTTGCGCACATGTACGGCGGGTTGTTTGTACCGATCGCCGCCCCTGAAACGCTGGATAACGTCGAGTTGTATACCCGATCAGTTCAGGTTTCAGCCAAGCGCGGCTGTGTTGACCAGGCAATTGCCCAAGCGCTGGAAGATGGTTTGATCAACGAGGGAGAGGCCAAAATCATCCTTCACGCACACAACCTACACATGGCCGCACGACACGCCGAAGTACTGGCAGCAATCGACTTATACCGCGTAAAACCGGGGAAAGCCCAGTGAACAACCTGCCCGCAGTCCAGGAGTATCAAGACACGCTTCAAACCGCAGCGCTCGTATTCCTTGAGCGGCACCGGTGCGAACACCTCGGCGACAATCAGCAACTGTTTGACCGTGCCGTGCAACACCTGGTTGCGGATTACGATGTCCTGACTCGGACAGCCGAAAAGCTGGTGCACCTGGCCAGCAGTGAAATGGTAGCAGCCAGCAATCGGCAACGAATGGACATTGCCAGCAGTACGTCCACGCACACCGTAATTTTCGACACTGCCACCGGCAAAGCCTGGGCAATCCCAGTCAGCGTGATCTACGAGCGCATTCTTATCGCCCCTGATAACGGGCGCTTCCGCGTCACCGCTTCGTAATACACCCCAACAAATCGCCTGCCCCCCCGTGGGTTTGGGTGAGCTGCGCCCAAATTTGAGGTTTGACGATGGAAAACGCCATGAACATCAACGCGAAACTGACGCCCGACCAGGCTCAAGCGCTCTTGGCCAACCTGCGCGAGCGATACCGTCTCAGCCTCAATGAGCTTTGGTACGCAGACCAGTACCGCCTGATTCCCGATGGCCTACGCCATGGATCGATCCTTGCCAACAGCCCCGTGATGGCTGCTCAGAAACATCTGATTGGCGCCCTCACTCATAGCCTCGGCCTTAGCCTGAAAGCAGCGAAATAACCATGAGAGACGACCTGCGTCACGACGTTCTACAGCGCATCGAGTCCGAATTCGGTCTCAAACACCGCCCCTCCACCAATTACATGCGTGGTGGGACCTGCCCTAAGTGCAACAAGAAAGAGCTGTACACCCGCTTTGACAGCCCGTGGCAGCTCATCTGTGGTCGCCAAGAGAAGTGTGGCCACACGCTGCATGTGAAAGAGATCTATGACGACCTATTTGAAGACTGGAGCAAGCGCGCTCCCGCTACTGAGAACGCCCCAACAGCGACTGCGCGCGCATACCTTGAGTTCGCCCGCGGTTTCAATATTTCACTAATCGGAGGTTGGTTCACACAGGATACGTACTACTCGTCCCAACATGAGGCGGGAACCGCGACGGTACGATTCGCCCTAGAGAAAGGTGGCTATTGGGAGCGCCTGATCGATAAGCCCTCGCGCTTCGGCAAGATGAAGGCCCGCTTCAAGCCGGGTGAATCCTACAAAGGGGTGTGGTGGTGCCCACCGTGCGTGGACGTGCTCGAGGCGAAAGAAATCTGGATTGTTGAAGGCATCTTCGACGCGCTCGCCCTTGTGCACCACCACATTGCCGCCGTATCGGCGATGTCCTCAAACGCTTTTCCAGCGGATTCGTTGCAAGCACTTGTAGCGACTCGCCCAGGCAATTTGCCAAAGCTGGTTTGGGCGCTTGATAACGAACCTGGAGCACACGCTTACACCAAGCGTTGGGTCCGTATGGCCCGCGAACTAGGCTTCACCTGCGAAGCGGCCCAAATCCCACAACGGGATAACAAGAAGGTCGACTGGAACGATCTACACCAGCGTTGGCAGTTTCTGGACGAAGGCGAGAAGCGTGATGCTCAGGTCGACAAAGACATCACTACTGCGCGGCACAATGGCGCCCTGCTGATCGCTGAGAACGCCACCGAGAAGGCCCTGGTGATGTTCGACTGGAAGCGCCGTAGCGAATTTCATTTGGAGTTCGGCAATCGCCTGTACTGGTTCAAGCTCGATCTGGAGAAGTACAACAAGGCGATTCAGGAACTCGAGGACAGCGAGCACCACGACGACCAGCAGCTGAACAACAAACAAATGCGGGCTAAGGCCATGCAGCAGTGCGGCGCGCTGCAGCGCATTGCCACCTGTAACCCGAAGGCCCTGTATTACCAAGAAAACAAACTTACCGACGAGTCCTGGTACTACTTTCGGATCACGTTCGCCCACGATGCTGCGCCGATCAAGAACACCTTCACCAGCTCACAGATCGCCTCCTCCGCAGAGTTCAAGAAGCGCCTGCTGGGCATTGCCCCGGGCGGGATGTTCACTGGTACCACCCAGCAGCTGGACGCCTTCATTGAAGAGCAAACCGACGCCCTCAAAACCGTACAAACAATTGACTTCACCGGCTACACCCGTGAGCACAGTGCATACGTCTACGGCGACGTGGCTGTGCGCGATGGGAAAGTGTTCAAGCTGAACGAAGAGGACTTCTTCGACATGGACCGGCTGAGCATCAAAACCCTCAGCCAGTCGGTACTTCTCAACCTGAACACGGACCTGGAGAAGTTCGACACCGAGTGGCTCGACATCATCTGGGAATGCTTCGGTGCCAAAGGCCTGGTCGCGCTCGCCTTCTGGTTCGGTTCGCTGTTCGCCGAGCAGATCCGACAGCACCAGAAAAGCTACCCCTTCATGGAAATCATCGGTGAGCCGGGCGCCGGTAAGTCCACGCTGATCGAGTTCCTATGGAAGCTCTGCGGGCGTATCGATTACGAGGGTTTCGACCCAACCAAGGGCACCCCAGTTGCTCGAGCACGTAACTTTGCCCAAGTCGGCAATCTGCCGGTGGTGCTGATCGAATCGGAGCGGGAAAAGACCGATGGCAGCCAAACCAAACAGTACGACTGGGACGAACTGAAAACCGCCTACAACGGCCGCAGCGTCCGCTCCACCGGTGTGAAAAACAACGGCAACGATACCCGCGAGCCTCCTTTTCGTGGCGCTGTGGTCATCGGCCAGAACCACGCGGTGAACGCTTCCGAACCCATTCTGCAACGCCTAGTGCATATCGCCATGACGAAGGACGGGCAGACGCCGGCAACCAAATTGCTGGTGGAGAAACTCGAGCGCATGCCGGTCGACCGCGTCAGCGGGTTCTTGGTCAAGTCCACCATGATGGAAAACCAGGTGATGGAGACCGTCCGCGAAAAAGGCCCCAAGTATGAACAGCAGCTGCTGGCCCTGCCCGAGATCCGCACTGTCCGGATCGCGAAAAATCACGCCCAATTGCACGCCCTAGTTGACGCCCTGGTGCATGTTGTCCCGCTGAAAAAACACCAGGTGGAAGCGGCTCACACCGAGATTCAAAGCATGGCCAAGGATCGCCAGCTAGCGATCAATGCTGATCACCCGATCGTCGTCGAGTTTTGGGAGCTGTACGAGTACCTGAACAGCGCTGCCGGTGGGCTCAACCACTCCCGCAATGACGGCCTGATCGCGGTGAACCTCAACGACTTCGCCAAAGAAGCTGCAGAGAAGCGCCAGAAAGTTCCGGACCTAACCGAGCTTAAGCGGCACCTGAAAACAAGCAAGTGCCCCAAGTTTGTTGAGACCAACAGAAACGTCTGCTCGGCATGGGATACCGATGCCGCTGATAAGCCGAAAACCGTGCGGTGCTGGATTTTCCAGGCTGCCTGAGTCCACCAATGGAGAAAGCACAGATGCAAGTTCAAGTGTTCATGGGCAACGCCGGCGACGGCACGACCAGCAAACTGCAAGAGATCCAGGACCAATTGCGCGCAGCAGGACAAATCGCACCGATCATTCAAGCTGCCGCATATGCCGAAGAGGGTCTGTTACAGATTTTGGAAGTTCAAGCTGCTGGCGGTCAGCGCGAGATTCTGGTGGCTGATTGCACTCATTTGCAGATTTTGAAGGTTTTGGAATGGCGGTCATGCACTGAGGATGACCAGCGTTTCGATGACCTGGTCATTCACCTGGCGCGCCAGGATTGACTGGAAAAAGAAGCGATGCCGAGGAGTTGGCCCTCCCCGACATCAACCACGACTGAGGAACAACACCATGCAAGCACAGCACCAAAGTAGTAGCGGCGGGAAGGCTACCACACCGGCACGTCACCTGGTGGCTACCGCCGTCATTGGAGCCGCGATGATTGGCTACCTAGTACACAAGACACCTGACGCTCGTATACGGCTTGAAAACCTAACTGCTATGGCGCATGACCTTGGCGAGCTGAGTGCAAATGATGCAGCTGCGGTTGCTCAACTGCTGGCTAGGTCGCCGTCAGAGCCACCAACTATTTCTCGCAGCTCGGTTTGATGAAAAGATTAATCATGATCTCTAACCCGGGTATCACTGGAACAACAATATGAAAACCCTATTCGTCCTGATGGCCCAGTACAACGGCCAGGTAGTCATACCACTGGAGCGCGTCTGTGAGGACTATTTCACCCACCTGACTACGGATATGTTCCAACGCAAAGTCGGTGCTGGCCAAATAAAGATTCCCATCACACGCATAGAGCAAAGCCAAAAGAGTGCAAAGGGGATTCACATCACAGACCTTTCTGAATACCTTGACCTTCAGCGCGCTGCTGCGGTTAAGGAGTGCAACCAACTACACAGCCCGCCCCGCAGTAGCTGATCACTTCAAGGTTCTAGCGCCCAGTTTCACGGGCGCTTTCAGGATTTTGTCGAACCACTTCCATTTGGCGTAGGCATCCCCCCGCCCACGCAAATGCGTGTAACGGCGCATCGAGTTCCAATCTCGATGCCCCGAAACGCTCGCCACCCGTGGGATGTCCCAGTCCATTTCAAAAAGTCGACTGACCCCTTCATGACGCAGGTCGTGAAAGTGCAAATCTTCAATGCCTAGGATCTTGCAGGCCCTGGTCCAAGATGTGGAAACAGATTCGGCGCTGTACGGAAAAATCTCGGGTAATGTCTTTGGCATGGTCTGGATAATGTCCCAGGCTTCTGGAGGCAGATTGCACCACACGTCGTTACCGATTTTCTGACCAGGGTTTTTCATATCCCGGACCAGCACTCGATGACCTACCTCATCCAGATCAGCCCATAAAATTCGCGTAATTTCCTCCTGTCGCCGCGTCGAGAACAACGCAAACCCCGTCATCTTCAGCATATTGATCGAGGTTGGCCGGCGGGATTGAATGCCGCGGAAGTGTGTCAGCAGCTTGTCTAACTCATCCAAGGTAGGACGCCGGTCGCGCTCGCGGCTTTTCATGTTGTAGCCAAGCTTTTTCAGCACCTTTCGGGCGTCGGCCATCGCGTGCGCGTCAACCTCGTATCCCCAAGCAGGCCGAGCAATGGAAAGCACCGCACCAAGGTGGGCAAGATCGTTACCGGCCGTCTGGGGCTGGACGCTTCCGCCCTCTTTACCCATCCGCCATAACGCATACTCCACCAGTTGCTGACTATTGATGTCCTGGTCGTTGAGCTTGCCCAGGTACGATTCACTGATTGCCTTGAGCGTGGCAAGTTTGGTTTTACCCAATGGGCGCACTTTTTCCATTTCGACCAGGTAGCGATCGATCATTTCCTTGATCGTGGCGCCTTTGCGGTGAGCCCTTTCGATAGCACCGGGTTGATCCAGCTCTGTCTCGCGCTTGCGTACCCACGCTTGGGCGGCCTGTTTTCGGGCGAAGGTCTGGCTCTCTTGGTAAACTTGCGCACCATCGCGAAACAGGCGTATCTGTGCCGTGTAACTGATGCTGCCGTCCGTGCGTTTCCGTGCTCTGATCGTGGCCATAGTCAACTGGTACATTTGCTGTAGGGGTTGGTACATTGTACCAATGACCTTCCAAAAACGCCCATTTACCCCTGAAAATCAGCTCAAAACCCGTAGAGTAAAATGGTACAGAAATCAGCTACATACCCAGTAAACGTAGGCTCTACAGTGTCTAGACGGTTTTCCGTTGCGCCCATGATGGACTGGACCGACCGCCACTGCCGCTTCTTCCTGCGCCTGCTGTCGAAAAACGCCTTGCTCTACACCGAAATGGTCACCACCGGTGCCTTGCTCAACGGCGATCATGAGCGGTTCCTGCGCCACAAC
>Ga0182006_1000396_pt1 | contig 35562 bp, 33 predicted proteins | sample Sormic07211104_1_FD_123022 | JGI IMG/M metagenome (GOLD analysis project Ga0182006, IMG submission 123022) | Rhizosphere microbial communities from Sorghum bicolor, Mead, Nebraska, USA - 072115-104_1 MetaG | ecosystem: Host-associated > Plants > Roots > Rhizosphere | place: USA: Nebraska...
GCCAGTTCCAGTTCGAGTTTGAATGGCTGGGACAGGCTTTCTTCGAGGGTGAAAGAGACCACGTCAAAGGGGTCGCCTTGCAGCGGCTCGAAGGTAAAACGCAGGTCGCTTTGGCGGGGCATGGGGTATCCCTGTCGCAGGTGAAAATATCAGTCGATGAGCCAACCGGGCTCACCGTTCTCCAGGGCGCCGTTGTGGTCGGTGGTGTCTCCGACGCGGGCTACCGGTTGTCCGTCAACGATCATCGAGGGCGAGCCGCTGGTGATTACGGCACCACATCCGAGGGTGTCGCCAACACGGGCGACGGCGCGACCGTTGACGGTCACGTTCCTCGTACCGCTGTCGACGGCGGTGGGGCCGCACAACGGGCAATCATGGTCGTGTCCGACCAGAACGACGGCGGGCATCTAGCCTCCTGATAAATCTCGATCTGTTGAAGGTTCCGCCGCCGCATGAACGGCAGCGGCGGAGGCGGCATGTGCTTAACCCGCTGCAGCCGGCTTGCGCCAGTCATCCGAGGCTTCGGTACCAGCCACCACATGGCTCCAGCTGATCTTGCGGTAGGACAGGCTGGTCTTGATCAAATGGGTGTAAGAGCGATTATTGATGTCCTCTACGTGCGGCAGCACGGTGTCGATCTCGACGACGGTCGCGTCTTCCAGTTTGGTGGTGAAGAAATGCTCCTGCTTGCCGTCGGAGTTGGTGCGAAACCACTTCACCTCAACTGTCGGCAGCGTTTCCCCGGTAGCCAGCGCCTGGTTAAGCAATGGCGAGGCTTTGTTCAATGAACTGGTGAAAGAAAACGGCTGATGCACGCGCTGACCGCTTGGCTGACCGCTTTGCGAGTCGGTGGGAGTGCTGATCTTGTGGGCGATTGCCTGGGCAAGAATTTCGTCCTCATGACCTTCCACGAAAACCCCACCGACCGAATCGGCAGTGAACGCACCTTTGGTGATGTGCCCCTGGTTTTTGCCGTGAATGCTGATGTAAGCGGGTGTTGGCATGACAAGCTCCTTGTCGCGATCAAGTGAGCGCCCCTCGGGGACGCGGGTTATGGCCGAAACGGCCATGGCTTTGCAGGCGCTCGGGATGAGCGCGCTGCAAATCGGTTACAGGTTGAGAATCCGTTCCAGCGACATCAGCACTTCTTGAGTGATGGCATTCAGGCGGATCGTGTAGATCGTGTAGGCGACCGTCAGCACGACAGCGGCGAGAGCCCATGGCGTCCACAATGGCCACGTGCGTTTGATCCGGTAGTTACGCGGCGCAACGTTGGTCAACGGGTCGGTCAGGCGTTTGGGCGTCTCTCCGCGCAGGGGGCGCAGCAGGCCGTGCAGTTGGCTGATGATCTTCTGTATTTCGTCATCGCCCTTGGCGTGGGCGCCGTATTTGCCCTTCAGACCGGCGATCAGGCACAGGTACATGAACTCCAGCACGTGCTGATAGCGAGCGGCTTCGGGGATCATGTTGTTCATCACGGTGAAGAATTTTTCGCCACCCTGGGTTTCCTCATGAAACTGGCTGAGCAATGAGCGCGCGCTCCACGTGGAGAGCCGGCCCCAGGTGGTGCGCATGACCACCTCGTCCACCAGCAGGCACAGGCTGTAGGAGTAGGCCTTGAGCATGCCGGCGTCGTAGTCGAGTTGACGGACTTCTTCCATGATCGTGGTGATCTGGTTGCTAACGCTCAGGTACAACTCAGGTACGTCGTCGTGCTGGTCCAGACGGCGCAGGCGGATGACCAGGCCTATTAGCGGCATGGCGGCACCGCACAGCGGGTTCCAGGCCAGGCCACGCAGATCGAACTCCGGGTCAGGCAAATACATCTGACGCCTGACAGTGATGGTTTCGCTGTCGCTGTGGATGGCGCCGGACATTTCCTCATTGAGCCGTGAATCGGCTGCGGACTTATTCATCTCTCTCACTCCTGATCGCCCAGAACTGCAACTCCAGCTCCGGGAATTCACCGGAAATATGGAAGCCGAACCCGCTGCCGCTGCTCAGGCTTTGCCAGGCGGGGTGATGGCGGTCGAGTTCGAAGTAGCTGAAACCCGCATGGAAGGGCAGGTGCCGCGGCGCCACCGGCAGAGGCCGCAGTGGAATCCCCGGCAGTTGCAGGCTGACCAGTTGCTCCAGGCCTTCGGTGGAGCTGATCTTGATCTGCCGCGGCAGTTGCTGACGCAGGGTCTCCGCCGGCAGTCCGGCGCGCACGGCGAGGATGAACTCGGCGTTGTCGAGCAGACGTTTATCGTTCAACGCGGCGCTGCGCACGCCGTACTGCTGCTCAATGATGGGCAATGACAGCGCCCGTGGTTGCAGCACTGTGCCCAAGGAGCGACGCAAGGTGTGCTCGAGTATCTGGAACGACTCACGCAGGTTTTCGTGCTGATAGGCCGGATATTCCTGGGGCAGGTGACCTTCATCGGTGAAGGTCACCAGTTCGCCGCAGGCTTGAGCCAGGGTGACGTACAACCGCTCGGGGTGAACCTGACGTTGCCGGGCCAGGTGCTGGAACAGCGGGAACAAGCGGTTGAGGGTTTGCAGCAGGTTGAAGTCGCTGACATCCGCCACTCCCGATTGCCCGGATGAGCCTATACGCTGCGCCAGATTCCTCGCTCGCTCACGCATCAGCCCGGCGACTTCCCCCAGGTAGCGGTGCAACGCCGGAACCGCCTGCAGGGACAGACTGGTGGGATAGAAGTGCTCATCCATTACCACGCTGCCGTCCGGACGCTTGTCCCTGATCCTGCCCACGGCGATGCCGGTGAAGGCGCTGCGGTCGCTGCGTTCGAGCATCAGTTGCAGATTGGGTACGGCCAGATCCATGCCGACCTGATCGCCGTCATGGCTGTGGGTGTCGCGGATTTCCTCGCGCAGGGCGATATAGCGACTGTTGCCGTACTGGTCGGGCCAGCGTACTTCGAGGGTGCCGTTGGAGCGCAGCGGCAGGGCCAGGTAGACGATCTGGCCGACCGCGCTGCTGTCAGCGATCTCCAGCGGGGAGGGCGGTGCCAGGTCGTGGGGAATGTCGAAAACGCTGCCGTCGGGCATGATCCCGCGTGCCCGGGTGATGGCGATTTTGCCGAAGCTCAGGTATTCGTCGTTCAACGCCAGCTCGCTGAAGCCATAGAGCGCGTCGTTCAGGCTGTGCAGGCGCTGGTGCACGGCGGCTTCGGCGGCACGGGCCTGTTGCTGGAAGTGCTGGGGTTTGACGAACAAACCTTCATGCCAGATGACGGGGTTGCGTGAACTCATCGGTAATTACTCGGGGCAAAAGCGGCTGAAAAAGGCGTCATCGGGTTTCTCCCTCGAGGCTGACCTGGGTGGCATCCAACTGCACCAGTACGGCGTACTGGCGGCCTTTGGGCTCGACGCGCAGGCGCTGTTTCCACTGGCCGACATCAGTGCTGTGGTAGTTGGCGATCACCGCGATAAAACGCGTGTCATCATCCAGGGCACGCAGGTCGATGAACTTGAATTGGCCGGGCTGGAGCAGGTAGTCGTCGGCCCGGATGCAGGTGCTGCCCAAGGTCTTTTTCAGGTCCTCGGCCAAGGCTTCGGGACTGGCGTTGACCAGCAGCGAGTCATCGGTCAACTGCAAGACTTTGAAGGCGATGGGCGTGGCGACATGCTCTAACGCCGGTTTGCCCCACGGGGTGGTCAGGCGCACGCCTTGAGCGTCGTAGTCACCCAATAGCGCATCTTCGATAGGCGACATCGGCACGACGGGGGCTGGCTCCTCGCTCACCGGCGACTGGGCCGGCACGCTTTCGTAAAGGTGATTGAGCAGGGTTTGCACCTTGTCCGTCAGCGCTTGCGGGCTGGTTGCCTGCACGTTGAGGGTGTAGGGCGAACGGCTCGCGTCTTCATCCAGTGCCGTGCCGGTGCTGATCAGACGTGGGTTGACGTCGTCGCTGGCGTACAGGCTCAGGGAGTAGCGGCTGGGCTGGTCGTCGGGGCCGCCGACCGGGATAGAAGGAGTCCAGATCACCTGGCCGATCTTGCCGAGCATGGTGCAGCCGCCGAGGGCCAGGCAGGCCAACAACAAGGTGCATAGGCGCAGGTTGCTGCACAGGCTGAAGCTGCGCTTGTGTGCAGGCGCGCCAATATCCGCCAGCGGCTCGGGTGGCGGCGCCCTATGCATCGCTCGCAGCGGGTCGCCTTGCTCGGCTAAATCCACGGGATGGCAAAGGCGTTCGAATTCCGGGCAACTGGCAGGTCGCCTGTCCACCTGTGGCCGACTCGGCAGGTCTTCCTGGTGCCATACGTGCATGCCCTCGGGGTGTTCGCTGAGCAGCTCGTCGAGCGAATGCTGTCCTGGGGCATGCTCGCCCAACTGCACCGCGACCTGATACGCACCAATCTGCAACCGGTCACCATCGTTGAGGCTTATCGCAACATGGCGCTCAAGCGGCAGATCGTGACCGTTGACGTAGGTTCTACCGCTGCGGTCGATCACACAAAAGCGCCCCTCGACGACACGGATGTCACAGTGGTTGGGGCGCACGCTGTTGTGGCGATCGTCCAGGCGCCAGTCCACCGCGGCACTGCCAATGCTGCCGCCTTTTGCGCCAAACCGGTGAAGAGGCAAATACCCGAGCAACAACTGCGCAGGATTGCTGATGACCAGGGTCAGCTTCATGCGCGCCCCCGAATCCGTACCAGGGCCGGGTAACGGTGTTGCTGGTGCTCGATAAAACTGGTCCAGCCCAAGTGGGTGCCGCTGGCGCGTTGCAGGTTGAACGGCGGTACGTCTTCTTCGCACAACCCCAGTTCGACGTCGTAGGCGGTGGCATCGCGTAGCAGAAAATCCATCAAGTGGCGCAAGCGCCCGAACTGATCTCCGCTGGGCAGAAACTGACGAAAGCGTGCTTGAGTCAGGTTGGGAATCACCAACGTGAATTTGCTGGCGCGAGTCCTGCTGCGCTCGCCCACCACGAAGTCGCTGCCGAGAACACCGTTGGCTTTGCCGAGTGACAGACGCTGGCGTTGAGGCAGATTCACCGAGCGTGCCTCGAACTCACGGATATGTACGCCGTGCAGGTCGAAGCAATGCGCGACGATGCCGGACACCACCGAGGGCGAACGGCTGCGGCTGGCGATCAAGCCGGCAAAGCTCAGCAATCGGCTCCACGGTAGCGGCGTAGCACCACGAAGGTCGTTGTCATTCAGGCCGACCATGGAAAATACGTAACGCGAAAAGCGGTCGGTGCCCTTGGCCTGAAAGCGAATGTAATAGCGGTGCTTGCGCCAACTAATGTGCAGCAGGGTCAGCAAGCGATGGTTGAAGAAGTTCATGAACGCCGGACGAATGCCGCGATCCTGGTGTTGTTCATAGGCCAGGCGATCCAGGTAATAGCCGGGCAACGGCGAGTCGCTGCCGTGCAGGCCAAAGAAGCTCGTCTGCAAGCGATAGCGCACCTCGTCGCCATCCTCATCAATGCGTGCCGCCTCGATGACGTCGGAGGCCGGAAAGCCCAGCCCCGCATGACTCTGCAGGCGCACGCGGCGTCTCGCCGCCGCACTCAACGGACGCGCTTCCAGGTCATCGCCATGCAATGCGTGCAAATGCTCCAGCAGGCGGTGAAATGAGTAGTTCCGCGCGTCAGCCAGCAGCACATCGGCTAGATCACGGGTTGTCTGCCGGTCAACAGTGGCCATTCATAGCGCTCGTTGTTAGTGGTATTGATCACTTCCAGGCGGTGGAAGGAGTTGATGCTCGCGTACAGCGCGAAGAAGTGCGAAAGCACACTGGCGAACAGGTACAGCTCGCCCTCGCAAAGAAAAGCGGCCTGGTCCAGTTTTAACCGCGTCTGCACGCCGCGTGTCGGCAGGCCTTTCATCAGCCAGTCAATGGGCGTGGTCACGGCGTGCTGCATGCCGTTGAGGCGTTTGCGCGTGGCGCGGGCCTGTTGCAGGTCGTGCAGGGCGGCAAAGTCATAGGCGCGGATGACTGCCTTGAGCGGCTCGGCCGACAGCAACGACAGGTAGTTCAGCGACAGGTTGGAAATCAGCGTCCAGTGCAAGCTCGCATCCAGCACCGGCCGGTAGCTTCGAGTCGGTGCGATCAGGTTGGTGTAGGTGGCGAATGACGGGGTGGCCTCGGTGGACAGCGACACATCCCCTACACCGAGCCTCTGCGGCAGGTCGCGGTTGGTACAGGTCAGTTCGATCGAAGCGGCCTCGTTTTCGCCGATATACAGGCTTTCATCGCCGCGCACGAAAGCGATGCGATGACGCAAGCCTTCATGCCCGTGGGACTGCTCGATATGCGTTCGGAAATACAGCGCCGTGCGGCCCCGGGCATGTTCGATCTCATGCTGGAAAGATTCGAACGGGGTGAAGCGCCGCAATGGATCACCCTTGCGCTCCTTGTCGGCAGCGTCCCAGCCGGACACGTGGTCGACACTGAAAACCTCGTAGGCGTCGTGGCGGTTGCCCGTGGGGCTGATGCGGCGCTCCTGGCTGCGTCCATCCAGCATGATGGGCTCGGCATCGTGGTGGAACAGGTTGACCGCTGGCGCACAGAACAGATGAAGGTCGGTTGTGCGCAGATGGGTATTGGCCGGCATCGGCCGGGAGAACCGAAATTCGAAGCGAACCTGCCCAGTGCTGACCGCCGGCCAGACTTTGCCAAGTTGGGTCAGGCTGAAAAAGTGGAACCGCTGCGGGAACACAAAATATTCCTGCAGGATGCGGTAGCCATCGAACACGTTGCGCGGGTAGGGCAGCAGGGCTTCCTCGGTGGTGAAACCGGGAAAGCCGATAGCCTTGGCCGGGAGGCGATAGCTTTGCTTCCCGATTTGCAGGGTGACGCTGTCCAGGTAATGGGCGAGCCACAGGTACAACGTCATGGCGGTGGCGTTATCCCCGCCCAGATGAAAATCCAGCTGGTCGCAGGACATGCTGGTCAGCGGCTGCTCGGTCAACACATCGAGGTCGATGCGCATCACCGAGGCTTCGCGGCTGTGGGCATCGCTGACTTCATGCAAGGCCAATGGGTACAGGCTGACGTCAGTGCAAGTACGAAACTGGCAGGAGACGCCATCCACTGGTTTGGCAAACAACGGCGTGCCCTTGGGGATCACCTGGCGTTGGCTGATCGCATCCGGCAATGGTGTAAAACGGATGATGGTCGCACTGGGCAGCGGCCGCAGGTAGTTGGGCCAGAGCATCTGCAACAGTGGATGGGTCAGCTCCGGCAAATCGTCGTCGATCTTCATGCCGAGCTTGGCAGTGAGGAATGCAAAGCCCTCGAGCAGCCGCTCCACGTCCGGGTCTCCGGCCTGATCACCGAGAAATTGCGCCAGTTGCGGGTTGTCCTCGGCAAACTCGCGGCCAAGTTCGCGCAGGTAGCGCAGCTCCTCGGCAAAGCGTTGTTTCAAGTCCATGGCATCCTCATCCCACGCGGGTGTAGCCGTCGCGGCCGTGCATGGCCACCTCGATCTGCACTTGTTCTTCCTTGCGGTTGACCTGCACCTGGCAATCCAGGCGAAAGTTCAGCTCCAGCGGCAGGTCCGGGTCGGGCTGATAACGCACGCCCGTGACCTTGATGCGCGGTTCAAAGGCTTCCACCGAACGCCGGATATCGGCGCTGATAGCCACCACCAGGTCACTGCTGGCCTGGGTGACGCCGTTGAAATCGCGCAGGCCCAGTTCAGGGCTGCTTTGCGAGCAGCCCTGGCGTGAGTTGAGCACCTGTTCCAGGTGGCGTTTGATCGCCTCGACACGCTGGTGCGCCTGTTCATCCGCGCTGCCGGGGTGGTAGCGCGGTGCATCGGGTTCCAGGCGTTCGAACAGGCTGGCGCCCACTTATTGGGTGTCCAGCCGGCCGACCAGTGAGATCTCGAAGTTGGCGCCCATGTACTTGAAGTGCGGCCGCACTGCCAGCGATACCTGGTACCAGCCCGGATCGCCTGCCACGTCCTGCACGACGATTTGCGCGGCGCGCAAGGGCCGACGACTGCGCACGTCGGAAGATGGGTTTTCCTGATCGGCGATGTATTGCTTGAGCCAGGTGTTCAACTCGCGTTCCAGGTCCTGGCGTTCCTTCCAACTGCCGATCTGTTCGCGTTGCAGCACCTTGATGTAGTGGGCCAGGCGATTGACGATAAACAGGTACGGCAACTGGGTGCCGAGCTTGTAGTTGGTCTGGGCTTCCTGGCCTTCGCGCGTCTTGGGGAAGTTCTTCGGTTTCTGTATTGAGTTGGCGGAGAAGAACGCCGCGTTATCACTGTCCTTGCGCATGGTGAGGGGAATGAAACCGGCTTCTGCCAGCTCGAATTCCTTGCGGTCGGAAATCAGCACCTCGGTCGGAATTTTCGCCTGCAACTGGCCAAGGGACTCGTACAGGTGCACCGGCAGATCATCCACCGCGCCGCCGGATTGCGGGCCGATGATGTTCGGGCACCAGCGATAGCGGGCGAAGCTGTCGGTGATGCGCGACGCCATCAGAAACGCGGTGTTGCCCCACAGGTAATTGTCGTGGTCACCATCGACAGTTTCGTCGTAGGCGAAGCTGCGGATCCGGTTCTCCAGCCCGTCGTACGGCGAGCGCAGCAAGAAGCGCGGCAGCGTCGCGGCGATGTATTTGGAGTCTTCCATCTCGCGCAGGCCGCGCCATTTGGTATGGCCGGGCCCTTCAAAAATATCGCTGACTTCCTTGATCGACGGCAGATCCTGATAGCTTTTGAGATTGAAGAATTCAGGACCGGCGGCCATTACGAAAGGTGCATGGGCCATGGCGCCAACGGAGGCGACGTAGCTCAGCAGCTTCATGTCCGGGGACGACGGGCCGAAGGTGTAGTTGCCAATCATTGCTGCAATCGGCTCGCCACCGAACTGCCCGTAGCCAGAGGTGTAGGCGTGCTTGTAGAGGCCGCTACGGGTGATATCGCCAGCGTTGTCGAAGTCGTCCAACAGCTCTTCTTTGGTGACATGCAGCATTTCCAGCTTGATGTTCTCGCGGAAATCCGTGCGATCTACCAGCAGCTTCAGCCCGCGCCAGGCTGACTCCAGTTGCTGGAACTGCGGCTGATGCAGAATCACATCCATCTGCTGGCTCAAGGCGTGGTCAATTTCAGCAATCATCTGGTCGACCCGATGCTTGTTGACCGGCTGCTGGTGATCGCCGCATTGCAGGATTTCACTGATGAACGCGGCCACGCCTTGGCGGGCCACTGCATAGCCTTCCTGGGAGGGCAGCATGGTGGTGTTGGCCAGTAACTGATCAAGTAACGACAGCGGTTCGTCAGCCACCGATACTTGGGCGGCGGCGCTTTCCTTGGACATGGGGACTACTCCGTTGAGAAGGGCGTTCAGATCAATGATCGGGCGCGTCGAGCACCAGATTCAGCTCGCTGGCCAAGCGTTGGCGGGAGGTTTCATCGGTCAGCAGACTCTGCAGGTGTTTGCGAAAAGCCGGGACGTTGCCCATCGGGCCTTTGAGCGCAATCAAGGCTTCGCGTAACTCCAGCAACTTGTTCAATTCAGGCACTTGGTGGGCGACGGCGTCGGGGCCGAAATCATTGATGCTTTTGAATTGAAGTTGCACATTCAAATCGCTGTCATGGTTGTTGCTCAGAGCGCACGGGATAGTCATGTCCAGCGCAACTTCGGCTTTGCTCAGCACTTCATTGAAAGTGTCTTTGTCTATTCGAACGGATTGTCGATCTTCAAGGGCGGTTAGTTCGCCGTGACCTTTGAAGTCACCTGTGATCAATAACTTCAGGGGTAACTCGACTTCAGCTTGTTGATCGCCTGTGGCCGGGACGTACTTGATATTGACGCGTTCTTTTGGCGCGACAGATCCATGAGTTTTCGGCATGGGAAAAATCCTTTTCGTAAAGTCGGCGTATTAGAAACAGCTGTTACGGGATTTGTCATGTAGGACGATGTGGACGCGATTCGTGGCTTTAAGATGTAGGAAAAATACCAGATAGTATTTTTGTAACTTTTCCTACAAGTCTCATGGGATAAATCTGAGTGATCCGTCTTTTAATACAGGTCCGAGTAATAAGTTGCTCGTCTTTCGCTTGCCTATTATTTGCACTCGGGTGAGGCTCGGTAAGTTAATTCAGTGAACTTTCAGGCGGGCTGCGTTAGTTCGAAAGTTGGACAGTGCCCGCTGCGGATTTCGGTTGGGTCTATCAGGAGGCATTGATGCACAGCGGATGGCGAGGATGGAAATGGGGGCTTTGCCTGACGGTTATGGCCGTCGTGGAAGCGCAGGCAGCGGCTCAGGATTGTCCTGCCATTGTTTCGCCCTTGAAGCGCCTGGAATGTTTTGACCTGGCTGCCGGCACGCCGATTCATCGTCCGCCTGCGCCGCCACGCGACGTGGGCCGTGTACTGCCGATTGTCGATCTGGTCCAGCGCAATGAAGCCAGACGTCCCCCTGAAGATCAGCGTTTCAGGTTGTCGTCGTTTCCGGAGGCAGACAACGATCAGCAGCAACGCATGGTTATCTCAGCCCCAGCCCTGGGTGCATTGCCACCCCGACCTTACCTGGCCATCAGCTGCGAATCGAAAATATCCCGACTGCAATTGGTGCTGGATGAGCCAGCCAGGCCCAACAAGATTCGCATCCAACTGTTCAAGGACGAGCGTCCAGTCTCCGAGGCGTACCAGTGGCAGGTGCTGGACGATGCCGGCCTGGTGGTCGACGCCGGACGCGGCCTGCAGGCTATCTCGCTGTTGCGCAATATGGGCGGTGGCCAGCGCCTGCGGCTGGAAAGTGACTATCCCCGGCTGCACGGCCTGGTATTCGACGCAGAAGGGCTGGGTGAACTGATCGAGCAGGAGCGCCAAGTATGTCGTTGGTAATCGACGTGCCGGCGGACATTCTCAAGTTGCTGCTGACCCCCATCGACCCGGAGCAACCCGCCGGGCATTTCGATGTGGAGGACGAAACGTACCAGGCCATCGACCAAGAGATGGTCAAGCTCGGGGGCTTGCGTGAAGGCGATATCGACTGGCCGTATATCGACGAAGCCTCCCGCCAATATTTGGCGATCCACTGCAAACACTGGCGTGTCGTCGCCCACCTGCAGGTGGTGTGGCTGCGCACCCGGCAATGGGCGCGTTGGGCCGATGCCTTGGGCTTGTTGGCCGGCATGGTTGAACTGTTTTGGGACAGTGCCCACCCCAAGCCCGGTCCCACGGGCTACCTGAACAAACGCAAGCAAGTGCAGCGGCTGTTGGGCGACCTGGGGCAGGTGTTGCCGACCCTGGAGCGCAGCAGTTTTGAACCGGCCCACCAGGCCGCGGCGAAACTGGCATTGGCCAATCTGCAACGCTTTGCCGAAAGCGCGAGGCTCGACCCGGCACCGCTGGACGCGTTGCAACGCCAGTTGGACAAATACAGCGAGCCGGTCCCTCCCATTGCGCCCGCCCGTGCGGCCACGTCTGGCGGTGTGCTGGAGTCAGCCTTTTTCACCAGCCCCAAACCGCAAGCACCGAACAACGAGCGCGAACAACGTCGCGCCGTGTTGAACCTGGCCGAGCAGATCAACCAGCAAGACCCCTACGACCCCACCGGCTACCAACTGCGACGCTTCGGCCTGTGGTCGCATTTGCGTACTGCGCCGCTTATCACCCGCGACCGTCGCACCGAATTGACCGCTGTGCCCAAGGATATTGTCGACGGCTATCAGGACGCGCTGAACCACGCCGCCATTGAGCCGAACCTGCTGCTGCGCATCGAAAAGAGCGTCTGCGCCTCGCCGTACTGGTTGCGTGGCAGTTACCTCGCCGCCCACGTTGCCTCGCGCTTGGCGATGGAGGAGGTGGCGGCCGCCATTCGCCAGACCTGCGAGCGGTTTGTCTGTCGTTTGCCGACACTGCTGGAGTTGTGTTTCAGCGACGGCACACCGTTCGTGGATGCGCAGACTCAAGCATGGATCACCGCCGCCGACCAGGCGCAAACCACCGGCAGCCCGGTGCAGGAGTACGCCGGGCTGCGCGACGAGTTGGCCAGCCAACTCAACACCGTAGGCGTGGAAGTGGTGCTGCTGCGCCTGCAGGAACTGCACGCTGCCCACGACGCTCCGCGTCAGCGCAGCTACGCCACCGTGATCGCCGCCGACCTGTTGGCCTCGCGTGGCCTGTCGTGGCTGGCGGACGACCTGTACGCCAGCATTGCGCGGCTGATGCGCGAGACCACGGCGCAGGGCTGGGAGCCGGAGTTGTACCGGAAAGTGGCGCAACTCATCGACGACAGTCATTTGATCAAAGCGGTTAAGGAGTAGGAGCGATTTATGGGGATGGTCTGGAGTTACCTCAAACGCTGGGGTCTGCCGTTGCTGCGTCAGTTCAACCAGGCGGTGCCGGTATTGGTGCTGCTGGGCATGGTGTTTTTGTTGATCGCTATCTGGTGGCTGGGCCCGCAGTGGACCTGGCGTGAGCATCAGCCGCTGAGTGAACTGGCGATGCGCGTTTCGGCCAGTGTCGTGGTGCTGGTGGTGCCGCTGCTGATCTGGGCATGGCGGGTGCGTAATCGTTATCAGCGCTTGCAGGTTGAGCGCCAGCATGAGGCCGCGCTGCAGGCTGACCCTTGCCTTCCTTATATCGAGGCGCAGGAGCGAGCACTGGATCGTAGCCTGGGCAATTTGCTGAACAATATGGAGCACCGCCGTTCGCTCTATCAACTGCCGTGGTATCTGGTGCTGGGCGAGGAAAATGCCGGCAAGACCAGCCTGATCACGCGCTCCAACCAGAGCTTCGCCTTGTCCCATGTGACCAAGGCTGGGGTCAGGGCCTATCAGGAAGAGCAACTGGCCTATCCGGTGGATTGGTGGATTGGCGACGAAGCAGTTTTGATCGACCCACCGGGCGAGCTCCTCAGTCACCCGGATTCACCGGCTGAAAACAGCGAGCAGCGTGGCAAGATCAAACCGGTACTGCCCGCCGGCACTCACCCGCGCCTTTGGTCGCACCTGCTCGACTGGCTGACGCGTAACCGCAGCCGTCGGGCATTGAACGGCGTGGTGCTGGTAATTGATGTACAGGCCTTGTTGGCGCAACGTCCCGAACAACGCAAGGCCCACGCCAACCTGCTGCGCACCCGGCTATTTGAGCTGACGCGGCAATTGGGCACGCGCTTGCCGGTGTACGTGACGCTGAGCAAGTTCGACCTGCTGGAGGGGTTCGAAGAGTTCTTCGCCCGCTTGTCGCGCAGTGGGCGTGAAGACCTTTTGGGTTTCACTTTCAGTCTGGACGCCGTGGATGATTTTGATGCTTGGCTGGCCGAGCTGACCCGCCAATATCAAACCTTTGTCGCCTGCCTGAGCGAACAGATTTTGGATGGTATGGGTGAATCGCGCACCTTGATCGAACGTGATCGTCTGCTGTCGTTGGCGCAGCAGATGGCCGGGCTGCGACCGGCCCTGTTCGGCTTCCTCAGTGAAATGCTCGGCAGTGATCGCTTCACTACGCCGGCGCTGGTGCGCGGGCTGTATTTCTCTTCGGTGTTGCAGCTGGGAACCCTGAGTAATGCCTTCATAAAAGAAGCAGGGCAAGCCTATCGACTGCCACCACCGCCTCCCGAGGTCAAACCCGTCGGTGGCACAGCCATCTACTTTGCTCAGCAACTGTTCCAGCGTGTGATCTACCCCGAAGCTGGTTTGGCGGGCGACAACATCAAGGTGGCCCGTGACAAACGGCGGCTACTGATCGCCGGGTTCAGTGTCGCGTCACTGGGGTGTCTGGTGATCATCGGGACCTGGCAGTTGTACTTCAACGTCAACCGTGACAAAGCGGCCAGCGTCTTGGCCAAAAGTCAGGAATTCAGCGGTCGATACATCGACGCCAAGGTGGATACCACTGGCCGTAACCTGCTGGAGCCGCTGGACCAGATTCGTGATGCAGTGCTGGTGTACGGCGACTACCGCGAGGCCTGGCCGTTGCTGTCGGATATGGGGCTCTATCAGGGAAGGGCGATCGGCCCGACGGTGGATGAGGCCTATCTGAATCTGTTGTCCAAACGCTTCCTCCCGGCGATTGCCGGCGGTGTGTTGGAGGCGATCAATACCGCACCCGCCGGCAGCAATCAGCAACTTGCGGCCTTGCGCGTCTACCGCATGCTCGAAGAACGCCAAAACCGCCGCGCGACCATCGTCGAAGAATGGGTTGCCAAGCAGTGGCAGCGTGCCTATCCGGGCCAGGGCCAGCTGCAGGCCGACTTGATGGGCCACTTGGGCTACGCGTTGAAATACGCCGACGCCGACCTGCCGCATTACCGCGAACGCATTGCCCATGTGCAACAGCAGCTGCGCCAGTTACCTATGGCTGAACGGGTCTATATGAGCCTGAAGCAGGATGCCCTCGAGCGTTTGCATCGTCCGCTGGACCTGCGCAACGAGGTCGGTCCGGCGTTCGATATCGTCTACCGTCCGCTCAATCCTGACCAGGAGGGCAGCGGCTTGCAGTTACCGCCGCTGCTCACCGCCAAGGGCTTCAGGAGCTACTTCGAGCCCGGCACCGCGGACATTATCGAATTGGCCATGATCGACCAGTGGGTACTCGGCGAACGCCAACGCCTGGACTACTCCGACGAAGACCGTAAAGTGCTGACCCAACGCATCCGCGCCCTCTACAGTGCCGACTACATCGACAGTTGGCGACGGGCGCTGAATCAGTTCGCGGTCACCGACTTCGATGACCTCAGTCACGGCGTGGCGGTCCTGGAACAAGTCACCGGCCCGGCAGCGCCATTGCGGCGTTTGCTGGAAACCTTACGCGACAACAGCGTGATCTATCCATCGGTACCCTTGACCGAAGCACAGGCGCCGCTTGCGCTGGACAAGGTCTCGGACGGCCAGCAACAGGCAGCAGGAATTAGGCGCGCTTTCTCCAGTCTCTCGGAACTGATCACCGCAAGGGGCGAGCAGCCATCCTATTACGAAGAAGCTCTGCGCACGGTCAGCGCCGTCTATGACTACGTCAAAGCCGTGCACGACAATCCGGATCCCGGCAAGGCGGCATTGAAAACCGTACTCAACCGCTTCTCCCTGGACGGTGCTGACCCGATTGCAAACCTGCAGCGCGTCTCCGTAGGCCTGCCCGAACCGCTGAACCAACAGGTCAAAAAACTCGCCGACCAGACTTCACAGGTGCTGGTGATTGCCGCCCTGCGCGAATTGGAAAAACGCTGGGACAGTGAGATTTACAGCTTTTACCGCGAGCGCCTGGCTGGACGCTATCCGTTCAAGGCCAGCGGCGAGGATGCGTCGCTGGAGGACTTCGAAGCCTTCTTCGGCCCTCAAGGGCGCCTGCAACAATTCCATGATCAGTACCTGAGCGTGTTCCTCAAAGACAACCTCGACGCCCTGTACTCCGACAGCCTCGGCGGCTACCTGGTGCGCAGCGACGTGCTTGAGCAACTGAAAAAAGCCGAGCGCATCCGCGATACCTTCTTCAACCATCGCGGTCACCTGGCCGTACAACTGACCATCGAACCCCTGGCCCTGAGCGCCACCCGCCTGAGCAGCATGCTCAGCGTCGACGGCCAACTGATCCCCTACCAGCACGGCGCGCCGCAACGCACCGGGCTGGTGTGGCCCAACAGCCTTGGCAACAACAATGGCAGTCAACTGACCCTGGTGCACAGCACCGGCAACACCGCCAGCCTGAGTTATCGCGGGCCGTGGTCGTTGTTTCGGTTGCTCAGTCGCGGGCACCTCAATGGCCGTACCGACACCAGCGTGGACCTGACCTTTGCAGTCGCCGAAGGGTTGATGCGTTATCGGATTGGCGCGGAGAAGGCCAACAACCCGATTACCCAGCGTAGTTTTGAAGGGTTTGTGTTGCCCAGGACGTTGTTGGAGGAGAGACCTGCACATCGAACCACCGACAGCGTTGCGCAACGCTGAGGCACGAAGTCGATCCGCAAAATCGGCGAGTGCCGAGATCAATTCACCATGAATGCAACAGGACCCTTGGCATGACAATCAGGCTTCAACTACTGACCGAAGACCCTACAGAAATCGAACTGATCCAGCGTTACTGGGCAATGGATGAGTCAGGACAGTTTCTTGAAAAAGTGAGTGCATTGAGTGAGGTTCTGCAACTGCCTCAGGGCGTCACTCTGGCTGCCTTCATAGGTCAACGTTGCACCGCGTTCGATGAAAAGCAGATATGCCCTCAATGCGAGGAACAGGTCGAAATCCGCAACCGCTCGCAAGCCTGGAGGAGTGCACTGCGCTCGACCTCGCTCTGCACTCTCTGTCAGCAAGAGCGAGCTGCGCTGGCACGAGAAGCTGAGAAAAAGAAAGCAGCGGAGCTTGAGGCGCTTCTCGCAGAATATCGTCACAACCAGGTTTGCCGAGTTGTGGACTATTCCGCGGTTGCGGACGCGCATGTGCTTTTGCTGTTAGCGCTGGACAAAGCGGTCATGCCCAGGCTCACCGATGCTTGGTTTACGCTCGCTGATTGTCGAGGGCTGGCACCTCGGTACTTCGACAATTTCGTGGAGACTTTGAAGAGTGCGGGCTTGCTTCTGGAGGACCCGTCAAAAGCGAAACCTGGAACGTATTACTGGAATGGTGATGACGTTTGGCAGATCAGCGCGCAGGTGGCTTACCAGTTGATGCCGGGCTGTGCAGGTGTAGACGCAAATGAGGTGATCCGCTCTTTGTCAGCGCGGGTTTATACGGACCGCGACGGCGTTTTCAACCTGTGGCTTGATTACGCCGTTGCCGATGTCATGTGCTACCTGGGCGACCAATGCAAATGGTATGGCCATGAGCTCGGCGAGCAAGAGTGGGATGAGATAAAGAGCACCCTGCGCGCAGCCTTGCACACCTACAGTGTTTCCCAGCTCTGGTTCGTTGCATGGAAGGTTGTCAAAGACGCCGCCAGTCTGGCCAGCCATCAATACTACAATCGCGTGAAAGCAGCAGCGACGATTCCGGGAAAGATCAGACGTTACCTGGAAAGGGTCAAACGTGAGTCTATCGAACTCCGTTCCTGGAGCCGACCGGAGCAGCAACCGGGGGGGACATTGGGCATGTTGTTTGACGAGGTATTCGGCATTGACGAAGACACCAGCGGCGTCGCCGCGACCTTGCGCATTGCCCGTGTCACCGGTCAGGAAAGTGCAGATGACGTTGATACCGAATGGTGCGCGCCGATACGGGAGTTGATGATCGATGCGTTGGCGCAGGATGCAGGTGCTTCAGTGATGCTTCGGTTCGCCGAGTTGATCCGCGCCGGTTATGACGTCGGTTGTGCGGTAGAGGAAATCGGCGTTTCTCTGCAACGTGAGCATGCGGACGATCATTCCCTGCAATCTCCGAATGCTGGTCAACAGTCGTAAATCCGCGTGGCGTACCCCTTCATAAGCAGGCATCAACCTCAAGCGTGATTGACTCTTGCGCAGAACCGGCCAACTATCGGCGCATAACAATGACCGATGGACCCGACCTTGATTGAACGACGTCAATTCAGCGGTGGCATGAAGGGCAAGAACCTTCGCTATCTGAATGAACAAAATACCGATAACACCGGCGTTACCCGCACCGGTTTTCTGTTACTCGAACATTTTTCGCTTCCGGCGTTCACCCAAGCGCTGGACACCGTGGTCACCACCAACCTCTTGCGTCCGGGACTGTTCTCGTCGCGTACTTTCGGCCTGGGCGATGGCGAGGTGGTCAGCGATCTCGGGCTGGTCATCCGCCCCGATGCGCGCCTCGATTCTGCTGCGCTTCACGATCTCGATCTGCTGGTGGTGTGCGGTGGTTATCGCACCGAGCTGCGCGCCAGCGACGAATTCATCGGCTTGCTGAAGTCGGCGGCGGAGCGGGGCGTGAGTCTTGCCGGGTTGTGGAACGGCTCGTGGTTTCTCGGCCGTGCCGGCTTGCTCGATGGCTATCGCTGTTCGATTCACCCGGAACATCGCCCGGCGCTCACTGAAATCGCCAAGAACACCCACGTCAGCAGCGAGCCTTATATGATCGATCGCGACCGCCTCACCGCGTCGAGCCCGTCCGGGGCTTTCCACATGGCGCTCGACTGGATCAAGGGCCTGCACGGCAAAGCGTTGGTCGAGGGCATCGAAGACATCCTCGCGTTCGAAGAGTCGCGCTATCGGCGGATCAAACCGGATGAAAACATCTGCGTCAGTGCGCCGTTGCGTGAAGTGATCAAGCTGATGGACGCCAACCTGGAAGAACCGCTGGAGCTGGAGCAATTGGCGGTCTACGCCGGCCGCTCACGACGCCAGCTCGAGCGCTTGTTCAAGGAACAACTGGGCACCACGCCACAGCGCTATTACCTGGAACTGCGCATCACCGAGGCGCGACGCCTGCTGCAACACACTGAACTGTCGCAGGTGGAAGTGTTGGTGGCTTGCGGTTTTGTTTCACCGAGCCATTTCAGCAAGTGTTATAGCTCTTACTTTGGTTATCGGCCTTCGAAGGAAAAGCGGCTGGTCAAATAGATCGACCGGTGCAATCCCCATAAGCCCTCACCCCAGCCCTCTCCCAGAGGGAGAGGGAGCTGACCGGGGTGTCTTATGTTGGTCGTCAACCTGAAGAATCGGGTCGAATATGGATTCGAAGCAAATCGTTCATGTCGGCGTAAATCTCAAATATCCCCCCCAATCAGTTCCCTCTCCCTCCGGGAGAGGGCTAGGTTGAGGGGCTGTCGGCGCTAAACGACCGTCCGTCGGATTACCTCGCCTACCTGTAATTTCTGACAGTAGACAGCGCCACACCCCCGAGGGGTAATAGCGTCCAGGCATTGCACGCTCAGCGAATGCAAACAAGGACGCCCCCATGTCGGACTTCGACTCAGACTCATCCCTTTTCCCGATCAAGTTCGAGGCGGGCATTTCCCCGGTGATTGTTGAGCCGGATGTACCCGACGGCCTGCCGTTGGAAGGCCTGTCCCACACTGCATTCAAGGATAACGCTCCCCAAGTCAGCGCGACTTCTGCGCGTATCGATCCTCCAATGGGCGAGTACGAATCGATATGGATTTACACGCTGGCACTGGACGAAGAAGTCCCGCTGCTGATTGATGTCATCGTTCCTGACGCCCTGGATCAGCCTGTGATATTAGACGTTGCCGAGTCGCTATTCGTTGAAGGCATCAATGTTTTCTACTACGTGGTCAAGCGCAGTAGCGGCAACAGCAGTCCATCAACTCACGCCTGGGCGCTTTATCACTATCAGCCACCCGGCGGCAAAAACGTGCCAGGCACGGGCGACCATCCTTTTCTGGCGCTCAGCCTACCGCCTGAACTGGGCAACCCCCCGCAAATCGGCCGGGAGGAGGCCGCTGCCGGGGTCAAGCTGACGCTGGATTACCCGCACGATCATGCCTACGACAAAATCCTGCTGAAGCTTAACGGTCGACGCTTTACCTATGTGATCGAGGCGAAAGAGCAGGGCATTCCAATCGTCATTAACCTTACTCAAGACATGTTTGAACAAGCAGGCAACAGCCCCCTGTTCGAAATCCGCTATACCGTGATCTCGCAGCTCAACAATCCCACCGAGAACAGTCGTGAGTCCGCTGCGATTGTTGCCAACGTCGATCTCGACCGAACCTCGTTTCATGCGCCGATTTTTCGCGAGAATACCGGTGACGAAACCGATGATGCGCAAATCATTGATCGCGACAAACTTCAGGGCAGGCCTCTGTCGATCATCGTGAAGCCGACATCGCCCACTTTTGCGGTGAATGACAGCGTCGATGGCCTGATCACCGTCACTCCCCCCGGCCAGTCGTATCCGTTCAACGGCGTGATCGAGGAGGATGGCAGCGGGCAATTGCAGCGTTGTGTCATGCAGGTGCCCAACAACCTGTTCATTACCGGCAGCAGCGTTCGCGCATCCTATGAAGTGAAACGCGGTGACCTGCCGATCGGCCAGTCCGCCATTGCCACCGCGACAGTTATTGGCTCAGGTCAGCTACCGGGCGACGGGTTTATCGGCGAGCCGGCATTCCCCGTGGTCAACGTTAACGGCGCGATTGGCCTCAACGAATTGATTAACGGGCCGAGCGGTTTGCATAACCCGGTCCGGGTTGCCCTGAACTACGCCCATGCCGCCGCGGGCGATGCCATCGAGTTGTTTTTTGTCGGCTACGACACGCTGGACGTCGGCGGTAATCCGGTCCCCGGCGCTGCCTACAACCCGCAACCACCCTCTGTAATGACACAGGCCGATCTCAGGCGCGGTTACTTCGAATTCGCAGTGCCGGCGCGGCACCACTTCGCTGTGTGCAGCCGCGGTAGCGTAGAGGCGTGGGTGATTGTCAGCAACGGAAGCGGGCCGACGACCTCGCGCAAGAAGCGAGTGAACTGCGACGTGAAGAAGCCGGGTGACAGCTGGTGCCCGGAGTCTTATTAGCGGTGCCCAAATAGTGAGGCATGTCGCCGCGCTGGACACACAAGGAATGTAACCGTGACCATCAAAGAATTATCTGTCCCAGCGCTTGGCGAAAATTCTCCGCTGGCGCTCAACCCACCCTCCATCCCGGCTTCGATCGCTAACGGCGGCCTGCGCTGGCAAGACCTCAACGACCCGAGCAGTCCTGTGCAGGTGCAGATCGTCTTGCAGCCCGGCGCCGTCCAGCTCAATGACCGCGTCGACTTGAAGTGGCAGAACCTGCCGGCGGACAGTGCCACGGTCAGTGGCGATCATCTGAGCACTGGCGTCATTACTCTAAACGTCACCCCAGCGGATATCCTCGTACACCCCGACGGTGTGCACAGCTTTCAGTACTTCGTCACCGCCGCCATCGGCGGTCAAACAGAAGACTCGCCGCCCGCTACGGTCAAGGTGAAGCGCCTGCTGCCCGGTGGCAACACCGGTGACGACGCCGGCACCGAATACATCAACGAAAACCTGCGCGCGCCCACCGGCATTCCGGAACTGATCGACGACGCCATCGCTGAACTCGGTATTACAGTGACCATTGGGGTGTACGACAACATGGCCGAGGGCGATCGACCGCAGCTCGACTTCGGCGGCCTGCCCTTGACCCGTGCGCCACTGACCGCCGCCGAAGTCGGCAAGCCCGTGGAGTTTCGCGTCGAAAAGGACACGCTGATTGCCGCCCCCGGTCGTGTCATCGTGCGCTATGACATCCGCGACATGGTCAACAACTGGTCTCGCTGGTCGTTGCACGCCAGCACTGACGTCGAGGCCGGCGAGAACTTGCTCGCCACCGCGCGGGTACTTGACGCCGTCAACGGTGTCATCGACCTGACCGAGCTCGACAAGCGGGATGCCAAGGTACAGACGCCGGTGTACACCGAGCGTATGGACCTGGGCGATAAGGTATACCTGACCTGGCTCGGATATACCGCCGAAGGATTGGAAGTGAAGGTAGAGCTGGACAGGGAAGTCGATAGCGGCGACATCGGTTGGCCGCTGGATTTCCTGATTCCCAACGACAAGGTTCGGGCCATCGCCCAGGGCCGCGCCGTGGTGCGCTATCGAGTGGTTCCGCTCTCCGGCTCACCCCGCCAGTCGCGACGCACCACGGTGGACGTCATCGGCCAGGTCGAGCAACTGCCGGCCCCAAGCGTCGCAGGTGTTGTCGGTAATGTGCTGGACCCGGCCAGCCTGCCGCCCGAAGGCGCGTTGGTGCGCATTGCAAAACACGACCTGATCGAGGCCGGCGATACGATCCTGCTGCTGTGGGAAGGCAAGACCGCCGATGGCACCCCGCTGCCTCACCCCATCTCCATCCCGGTGACCGGCAGCGGTGCCGCCAACGGCATCGAACGTCGGATTTCACTTATTTACATAACGCCACTGCAAGGGGGGAGCGTCATCGTCCGATATACCCTGACCAAGAGCGGTGGAGAAACCCTGCCATCGGATCAACTGGCGCTGCAGGTCAAAAGCCTCGGTGCGCAGTTGCCCAAACCGACAGTCGATTACGCCCAAGGCGACACCCTCGAGCCGGAGGCGGTGCCGTCGGATGGAACCTATGTACGTGTCAACTACCTTATGGAAACCGGTGACCGTATCGATGTGCACTGGGACGGCGTGCTGGACTTCACCGACTGGTTCCAGATCCCGGTCAACTGGGGCGGCAAGGAAGTGGAGTTCCCGGTCGCGAAAACATACGTCGACCTGAACAAGGATCAGACGGTGCAGGTGTTTTACATTGTGACCCGTGGTGGCCAACCTTTGCCGGCCTCGGTGAAACAACCGCTGTTGATCGGCAGCGCCGTGGAACTGGATCCGCCCGGCATCAAAGAGGCCGACGGCAACAGCCTCGATCCGCTCAAGGCCAAGGATGCACTGACCGCAGTCATTCCTGCCTACGACAACATGATCGGCACCTATCTGGAAGTGAGCTGGATCGGCACGGCCGGCGGCGGCAGCCACACCACCACGCCAGTCCTCGTGACCGCGCAAGGAGATCAGGAAGTCGCGCTGCCCAACACGGTGGTGGCCCTGAATCTGAACAAGCCAGTCAATGTGATCTATAAGGTGATCCGCAACGGCTCGCCCAAGGATTCCAAGCCCTTGGTTTTGGCAGTGCAACCGATTGCGGATGAGGATCCGGCAATGGGGCGGCCCCTGATTGTTGAGGCCGCTAATGGCGGTGACGGGCCGGAATTTGATGTCAGTCAGTTGACCAAAAACGCCTCCATTCGGGTGAACAGCTGGCCGTTGATTGCGCTGGGGCAGTACGTATGGCTATGGCTGAGCGGCACCAAAAGCGATAACAGTCCCTACACCCAGACGTTTTGGCGGCCGCCTAGTTCACAAACCAATCAGACGTGGATCAACCAGGGCTATTACACACATGCAATCCCGCTCGACACGCTGAATAACCTGAAAGACGGCAGTGACTTGATCGTGGAGTTCAAGGTTGGGCTGGGTGGCAGTCAAGTGGAAGCGGAGGCGGTGACTTTGCAAGGAAGGAGGTACACGGTCAAAGCCTTGGTGAAACTTAAGCCGGTAATCACCTCGGTGAAAGGCTCGTCGAGTGGTGACGATATCTTGGAAGGCGAAACGACGACAGAAACCGCCGTGACCTTTGGCGGTACGGCGTCCGCAAACCAAAAAATCCAGCTCTACGATGATACGACTGCGGTGGGAGCCGCTGTCGATGTGGACGCCAATGGCATCTGGACTCGACAAGTAGATGGCTTGTCGGCCACACCGCATCGTTTTACTGCCAAAGCACAGTATGGCAATGGTCAGATATCTGCTGAGCGAACATTTACCGTTATCCGTGAACTGATTGTCGATACTTCACCGTTAGTCTTAAACCAGCTGAACTACTCGATTGACCTATTAGCAGCAGGTTGGGCAAAGACCGGAAGTGATCCAGTGGGTACGTCAGAAACTCGCCAAGCTAGCGGGGGAAAAGAACCATATTCATATACAACAAATGCGCCCGAAATCGCGTCAGTTGACAGTACTGGATGCATCCGAAGCGAAGGAAATGGAGAGGCAATCATCACCATAGCCGATGCTTGGGGTCAAACAAAAACAATAACAGTCAAATGTACCAACGTGAGAAGAATCCTCATTAACCCCAATCACCTGCTTCCAGACCAAGCACTGGCATGGATCGACGCCAATGGAACCCGACTACCCATCGATGACCCTACCTTTTTTAAAATCCTCAACATCAAATACCAACACGCTACCGCATTCACCACATATTACACCACCAAAGAACAAACATTCCCTTACTATCACATCGCATTGCAAGTAAGCAAAGACACACAAGCCAATAATTTTAGATATTATCTAATAAACCAAGGGGTACCATGGCCATCATTAGCCCTCCAAAGATGAGCACGCAACCGGGGTGCTTTGATACGAAAACCGTTAGTCCACCTCAAACACCTCCTTCGCGGGAGGGCGTTTGAGGTTTGCTCCTAAAGCTGGAATTTTTTCATTGAAAGATTCGGAGGGTTATTGCGTGGGGTAACGTTTTCCCACGGAAGGTCTGAAGTACGTCAGCTATTTTGATGCCCTCACTACCGGAGGCTCAAAAAAACGTAAGTTGGCGAAATCAGGCCTTTATCCTTAATTCACGGTTCTTTCCTCTAATTGAGCTGTTTCAAAGCAATTGGCCCGCATTACAGACGCACCTCGCCCATACCCATCAACCGTTTGCGCACCATCCACAAGTTCGGCAAAGCGAACAATGTTGCCTGCTGCGCGATGTTTTTAGACAAACCACGAAAGCGCACTTTCGTACAACCAAACTGGTGCTTGATCACGCGAAAAGAATGCCCAAGCTTGGCCCTCACCTGCGTTTTCGCGTATTACATTTGCCTAAGCCGGTGAAACTGTTGTCGTCACACACACACACATAAATTTCCCCACCATGCACCAACTGATCGACCCGCATCACGTCCGCCACATTGGCCGTCGTGCCCACCAGGCAATGCACCAAGCCGGATTCGGCATCGACGCCAATGTGCGCTTTATACCGAAAAAGTGCGGGATCGCGTTTACTGTCCTTGTTCTACTCGCGCATGGATGATTGTCGCATCGACTACCATGCCGTGACGCAACAGCAGGCCACGGTCGCCCAGATAGCTATTGATGACCTGCAACATCGCGCCTGCCAACTCATGTTTTTCCAACAAGCGACGGAAGTTGAGGATCGTAGTTTCATCGGTAATCCGCTCCAGATTCAAGCCCGCGCGGAACTGGCGCAGAATTGTCGTTTACTATCGCAGCCTCGGCTGCGATTGTCGTATCCGCCGCCGAGGAATCCCATGGATCGCTTTCAGGAAATGCAGATCTTCGTTGTCGTTGCCCAGGAGCGGCTGGGTCTGTCGGCGGCGAGTGTTACGCGGACGGTGCGGCGCTGGAGCAGCACATTGTTACGCAGTTGCTGGTGCGCGCCACCCGCACTGTGCACCTGACCGAAGCCGGGCAGCGTTACTGCGATGACTGCCGGCGGATACTTGCCGAGGTGCAGGAGGCCGAGGATTCGGCGGCGGGCAGCCATGCCTTGCCGCGCGGGCAGCTGACGAGTACTGCGCCGGTGCTGTTCGGCGATCTGTTCGTGACGCCAGTCATGGCTGATTACCTGTGTCGTCATCCGGATGTGTCGATCAACGCCCTGTTGCCGGACCGGGTCGTCAACATGGTCGAGGAGGGCATCGACGTCGTGGTGCGCATCGGTGAGTTGCCGGACAGTAATCAGCATGCGATTCGCGTCGACGTAATGCTTGAGCATCCCCCAATCATCTCCCTCTCTCCTCGGAAGAGGGCTAGTGAGGGGGCTTTCGGGGGCGGGTCTGTCAGAGACGATCCGCATCCACCACAGCCTGCGCAAACGCCGCCGGGCTTTCCTGCGGCAAATTATGCCCAACCCCACCCTCGATCAGCCTGAACTGATACTTCCCGGTAAAGCGCTTCGCGTAGTCCTCCGGTGCCGGGTGCGGCGCTCCATTGGCGTCGCCTTCCAGGGTAATCGTCGGCACGCTGATCGACGGTGCAGTCGCAAGCTTCTCTTCCAGCGCGGCATATTTCGCTTCGCCCTGAACCAGGCCCAGACGCCAGCGGTAGTTGAATACGGTAATTTCCACGTGATCAGGGTTCTGCAATGCTTTGGCACTGCGGTCGAACGTGGCGTCATCAAACTTCCACTGCGGCGAAGCCAGCTGCCAGATCAGTCTGGCGAAGTCGTGGGTGTTCTTTTCATAGCCGGCGCGGCCGCGCTCGGTGGCGAAGTAGAACTGGTACCACCATTGCAATTCGGCTTTCGGCGGCAGCGGATTTTGCCCGGCGGCCTGATTGCCGATCAGGTAGCCACTGACCGCCACCAGCGCTTTGACCCGCTCTGGCCACAGCGCTGCGACGATGTCAGCCGAACGCGCGCCCCAGTCGTAGCCGCCAAGCACCGCTTGTTTGATTTTCAGCGCATCCATGAAGTCGATCACGTCGCTGGCCAGCGCCGCCGGCTGGCCGTTGCGCAGGGTGTCTTTGGACAGGAACTGCGTATCGCCGTAACCCCGCGCATACGGCATCAGCACGCGGTAACCCTTGGCGGCGAGCAGGGGCGCGACTTCGTCGTAGCTGTGAATGTCGTAGGGCCAACCGTGCAGCAGGATCACCACCGGACCGTCAGCGGGACCGGTTTCGGCATAGGCCACCTCGAGCACGCCAGCCTTGATGTGCTTCAGCGGGCCGAAAGGAGAGGGCGCCGAATAGCTCACGGTGGCCGGTTCAGTGGTTTGCGCCTGAGCGCTGCCAACCGCGCCGAGCAGTGACAGCGCCAGCATCGACAAGCCGAGCGCGTGGGTGATTTTCGAGGTGTACAGAGCCTTTTTCATGCTGACGTCTCCTTTGCGAGCCTGTGGCCAAGGGGCTGGATGAACCCTTGAAACCTTGGGTGCATTGAAGCGTGGCGAGGTATCTGCTCTGTGTCGCCAGAGAACGTTTTTGCATTGGGTTGTGTAGCAGTAGGGAGCGTACACACTGTGATACACGGCAGCCAAACCCAACGTTTTCGCGCGTAAATAATAAGTGGCTGTTTTAAAACAAAAAATATTTCATCTCGGGCTTCCCAAACGAAATGAATGTTGTTAAATTGCGCCCCGTTCTCACAGCGATCCTCACGGAGCCGCTGACCAGAGCTACAGGGGCGTCGCCAAGCGGTAAGGCAGCAGGTTTTGATCCTGCCATGCGTTGGTTCGAATCCAGCCGCCCCTGCCATCTACGAAAAAACGCCAACTTCGCAAGAAGTTGGCGTTTTTTTATGCCTGCGATTTACGCGCTTGAGCCAAGCAGGCGTGCGCGATGCCGAAGCACCGCACACGCCGGTCACTCAGTGCGGTGCGCGCGGGATGGTTTTCATCAGGTCTTCAGGGCTGATGTGGCCGACCACGCTGCCCGGCTGCGGCAGGTTGAGGATGTGGCCTTTCATCTTGCCGATGATGTGCATCTCGCAGGGCTTGCAATCGAACTTCAGCGTCAGCACTTCATCGCCGTGGATCAACTGCATCGGCGCGACCTTGGTGCGAACACCGGTCACCCCCTTGGCCTGTTTCGGGCACAGGTTGAAGGAGAAACGCAGGCAGTGCTTGGTGATCATCACCGGCACTTCGCCCGGCTCTTCGTGGGCTTCGTACGCTGCGTCGATCAGCTTGACGCCGTGACGGTGGTAGAAGTCGCGCGCCTTCTGGTTGTAGACGTTGGCGAGGAAGGTCAGGTGCGAATCCGGGTACACCGGCGGCGGCGTGGTTTCGGCTTTGCGGCTGCCACGCGGATGCGCCGCGACACGTGCCGCAGTCAGCGCTTCGATCACTTCGCGGCGCAGGGACTTGAGCTGCGAGTTGGGAATAAAGAACGCTTGCGGCGCATCGAGTCTGACGTCAGTGGCGTGGTACTGCGTGGTGCCGAGTTGGCCGAGCAGGTCACGCAGTTGCTCCAGCGCCTGTTCCGGTTTGTTGGCGACACCGAACGGCCCGTTGAGGGTGACGCTGGCGCTGATGCCTTCTTCGCTGGTCGCGGTCACTTCCAACTGTTCTTCGCGCAGACGGGCAAACCAGCTCAGGGCGACGCGACGTTCCGAAGAGGTCTTCTGCAAAGCTTGCTGCCAGTTGTGATCAAGGTTGCGATTGAGCGGGTGGCTTGGGCGCAGCTTGAACAGGCCTTCGGGCATTTCGTTCGGCTCGACGCGGTAGCGGTAGCGCTTCTCACCGTCTTCTTCGAACTCGCCTTTGGCTTCGGCGATGTTGGCGCGGAAACCGACCACTTCGCGTTTGACCAGTACGTTCAGGCCGTCACCGTTGGACAGCGGCTCAAGGGTGATGACCTGCATGTCACGCTTGCCGACTTTTTCCACGGTACCGACCGGCAGGCCGGTGAAGGTTGGCGAATCGAAGGCGCCGATGTCGATCTTGCGATCGGTAACGAAATAATCGGTGCTGCCACGGTGGAAGGTCTTTTCCGGATCGGGCACGAAGAAATGCACGGTGCGGCCGCTGGAAGCGCGGGCCAGGTCCGGGCGGTCTTCAAGCACATCGTCGAGGCGCTGGCGGTAATAGGACGTGATGTTCTTCACATAACCCATGTCCTTGTAGCGGCCTTCGATCTTGAAAGAACGCACGCCGGCCTCGACCAGTGCGCGGATGTTGGCGCTCTGGTTGTTGTCTTTCATCGACAACAGGTGTTTTTCGTAGGCGATCACGCCACCCTTTTCATCTTTCAGGGTATAGGGCAAGCGGCAGGCCTGGGAGCAGTCGCCACGGTTGGCGCTGCGGCCGGTTTGCGCGTGCGAGATGTTGCACTGGCCGGAGAAGGCCACGCACAGCGCGCCGTGGATGAAGAACTCGATGGCCGCTTCGGTTTCATCGGCGATGGCGCGGATTTCCTGCAGGTTCAGCTCGCGGGCCAGCACCAGCTGCGAGAAACCGGCCTGATCGAGGAACTTCGCTCGCTCAAGCGTGCGGATATCGGTCTGGGTCGAGGCGTGCAGCTCGATCGGCGGAATATCCAGCTCCATCACGCCCAGATCCTGGACGATCAGCGCATCGACGCCAGCGTCATACAACTGATGAATCAGCTTGCGCGCCGGCTCCAGTTCGTTGTCGTGCAGGATGGTATTGATGGTGGTGAAAATGCGCGCGTGATAACGGCGGGCAAACTCCACCAGTTCGGCGATTTCGCTGACTTCGTTGCAGGCGTTGTGGCGCGCACCGAAGCTCGGGCCGCCGATGTACACGGCGTCGGCGCCATGCAGGATGGCCTCGCGGGCGATGGCGACATCGCGTGCAGGGCTGAGCAATTCCAGGTGATGCTTGGGCAGGGACATAGTTTTTTTAGTCAGGCGGTCACGGGCAAGGGGCGCATTCTACCCGTGAAACGCGCGGCGGGCACGTGTGTGCTGCCCGGTGGTGGCTGGCGATTGGCAAAGGTCAGCAAGCTATTGTGTTGAATGTGCCGGCCTCTTCGCGAGCAGGCTCGCTCCCACAGGGTTAGCTCCGGGCCGGAATACATCCACTGTGGGAGCGAGCCTGCTCGCGAAAGCGGAGTGTCATCCGAAAATCATTGAGTGACATCCGCAAATTCGATCAGCCCTTAGCCGCCATCGCCGTGACTTCCACACGCATTCCTTCAACCGCAAGCGACGCAACCCCCACCGCTGCGCGCACCGGCCACGGTTTGGCGAAGTAGCGTTTGTACACTTCGTTGAATGCCGCCCGATCGCCCATGTCGGTGAGGTAGATGGTCAAGTGCATTACGCGATCCATCGAACTGCCTGCACGTTCCAGTGCGACTTTCAACGCTTGCAGGGTGCACTCGCTCTGCTCGGTGATGCCGCCGAGTTCCAGGCTGCCATCGGCGCGGGTCGGAATTTGCGTCGAGACCATGATCCCGCCGAAGGTGGCGACGTCGGAAGAAATCGAATCGGTGTCCGGATCGGGGGTGAAGGTGATGTCTTGATTGGCCATGGGCATCCTTTGTTCAACTGAATAAAATTCGCGCCAGTTTACAGATTCCCTTCGACCATGGGCCGCGCGTGTTCAGACTGGCTGCGTTGCCGCTTCCGCTGCGATGGCCGCAAGTACGCAGGGTCGCGCGCCAATGCGCTGCATGTACGTGGCCAGAGCTGGCCATTCGCTGATATCGATGTTGAACGTCGGCAGCCAGGTCAGCACCGTGAACAGATAGGCGTCGGCAATGCCGAAGGTGTCCATCAGATGGTCTTTACGATCCAACTGCAGATTCAGGTAATCCAGCCGCTTGAACAGTTTTTGCCGAAAAATCGCTTTAACCGTATCCGGAATTTCTACGCTGAACAACGGCGCGCTGACACCGTGAATCTCCGAGCTGATGAAGTTCAGATGCTCCTGCAAACGTGCGCGCTCCCACGTGCCTGCGGCCGGCGCCAAGCCATTGCCGGGAACTTGATCCGTGAGAAACTGCAGGATCGCCGGGCCTTCGGTCAGCACTTCGCCGTTATCCAGTTGCAGCGCGGCCACGTAGCCTTTGGGGTTGGTCTCATGGAAGTCACGGCCTTCAGACGTGCGCTTGGTCTGGTTGTTAACGCGGATCAGCTCGAACGGTAACCCGAGTTCGCGCAGGACGATGTGCGGTGAAAGCGAACAGGTCATCGGTGCAAAGTACAGTTTCATGGCGTGTCCCTAGTAATAGAGGCACCACCATCCTCCGCATGTGAAACTTCCGCAAAGGTCATTTGCAGTGCTAGCGTATGACAAATTCTCATGCGCTTCGTGAACCTTATGACTTCCAGGCTTCCTTCCCTGAACGGCTTGCGTGCATTCGAAGCGGCGGCGCGGCATATGAGCTTTACCACCGCCGCTGCCGAGTTGAACGTCACGCAGACAGCAATCAGTCACCAGATAAGACGCCTCGAAGCCGAGTTGGGCGTGGCATTGTTCCTGCGCCTCAAGGATCGCCTGGCGCTAAGTGAAGAAGGACTGGCCTATCTGCCGGGTGTGCGTTCGGCGTTCCAAGCGTTGCGCCATTCGACGCAACAGTTACTCGAGTCGCGTGGGTCGAGCGTGTTGACCATCAGCACGCTGGTCTCGGTTGCGTCGAAATGGCTTTTGCCGCGCCTGCCGGCGTTTCAGCAGGCGTTCCCGGACATTGATGTGCGCATCAGCGCCACCACCGATCTGGTGGATTTCCGCCGAGGAGGCATCGACGCGGCGATTCGCTACGGACGTGGCGACTGGAAAGGTGTGCGTGCGGACTTCCTCATGGCCGATGAGATTTTTCCCGTATGCAGTCCGGCGATGGCGAAAACGCTGAGCACACCGGCGGATCTTGCCAGTCACATCCTGGTGCAGGTCAGTGGGGTTACTGCCGGTGACTGGGGCGCCTGGCTCTGCGCAGCCGGCCAGCCTGCACAGTTGGCCGACGACGCGAAGCTGACCTTCGATCTGGCGATGATGGCGGTACAAGCGGCGATTGACGGGCAGGGTGTGTGCATTGGCCGGTCGACTTACGTGAACGATGATCTGCGGACGGGCCGATTGGTCGCACCGTTCCACCTGCGCCTGCAGGATAGGCTGGGGTTCTATCTGGTCTCGCCCCATGAAACCGCCGACTCGAAAAAGATCAGCGCTTTCAGACATTGGCTTGTGGCTGCGGCCCGTGACACGTTTGTATAAGCGTGTATCAACGCTCAGCGGATACACACGGCAACACCAAACCGGGCTTTCAAGACACATCCGTCTTACATCCCCGGCCCAAAGTAGCCCTCACACCAACATCACGTTAAAGAGGGCATCACCATGTACCGTCCACTGTTTCTGGCTTCCGCCGTTGTCTTCGCCTCCCTGACCGGCTTCGCTCATGCGGCGGAAGCGCCGGCGGTGAGCTGGCAGAAAGGTTTGAGCCGTACCGACCTGGTTCGCCAGGATCTCGGCGCTGACAATCGTGAAGTGATTCAGGCGCGTATCGATTTCGACGCTGGCGTCAGCGCGCCTCGGCATGCGCACCCCGGCGTTGAGGTCGCCTACGTTATCAGCGGCACGTTCGAGTATCAGCTCGAAGGGCAGGCGCCGGTGAAACTCAAGGCCGGCGATTCGTTGTTCATTCCGGCGGGCGTTGCGCATGTCGCGAAAAACATCGGCAGCGACAAGGGGGTGGAACTGGCGACCTATATCGTGCCAAAGGGCGAGCCGCTGCTGATCCTCAAGCCATGACCCGTCAGGCTGCTATTTCGAGCGGGGCTTGCTCATCGCACGTTTGATACGCATCCAGTCCTGAAAGGCCGCCGTTCGCTTGGCGTCGGCCAGGGCCTTGGCTTCGGTGAAACGAACCCAGGCTTCAGGATTGTCAGTGTCGTCCTCGATGAGTTTGTAGGCCGCTTCTTCGAGAAGGTCAGCCTCGCGGAACATTGCGGCGTTCTCTGCCATCTCGTCATCCCAAGAGCGGCCGAAACCGAATTTCAAGATGTGTTCAGTCATTTTCCGTGATCCTCCTCCCAGACCAGCGGCACCAATGCCCGCCACTGCACTTCAGTTACACCAAAACGTTCCGCCATTGGTTTGGAAAAACGTTTCAACGGAGCACGGCCCGGACCCGGAATCGGCGAGATGCCCTCGCCACAACTTGCCCATTGCCAGGCTTCGGCATTGTTCATGTTGGCTGTGCGAATGACGAATGACCTGGGCTTTGCGTGAAGCAGGTAATCGATCACGTTCAGATCCGCTGCGCTCATACATTTTCTCCGGATAGTTATATAAAAGGAGGGCTGGCGAAATGAATAATTCAGAGAAATTGCCGGTGGCAGGATGATCGGCTCACGACTTGTTCAAGGTTGTTCTTCGGTGGACGCGCGCGCCTGCCCAAGCGCTGAAGGCAATATGGACGCATGGAAAACGCGCCAACGGGGACGCGTTATGGAATTGCAGTTTTACGAATAGATGCACGAGCAGACGAAACCTGCATGTACCTCGGTGGGCTCGACCGCCGTGATCAAACCGGAATGCAACGCTTCTTCCGGATTGATGATGCGTGGAGCCGCCGTTAGATATTTCTCTGTCTCCAACGCGTTTTTCCCGTTACTTGTGCGTTCGGCGACGATTTGCGCATAGAGGTGCAAGTCGTAGTCCAGGCTCATGGCGTATTCCGACATGCGCGAATGATCGACTGAACCTTGCAGATGCCAATGGAAAGGATGAAACAGAAACTTGCTGTGGGTACAGGCAGTCCGGCGCTGGCCGGCCAGAAAGACAATATTGCCCATCGACTCGACGGTTCCCAGATTATGGGTGTGCACTGGAATGGGCAGGGCCATGAGGAAGTTGTACATCGTGAAGCCGTAACTGCATTCACCGCCCATGGTGGCGATGTTGACGATCAGTCTGGGTGCATCTTCCTTTACGGCGAGCGAGGCTTTATCGATCAATTGGCCGCAGGTCGAGGCGTTGATCGGGCCGGTGAAGTTGATGACGTGAACAGGCATGGCGATTCCCTCGGCGGGTCAGGACTCCTAAGCAATAGCTGTAATTTCGCTTGAGTGAAAGTGGCCGGGGGAGCCACGCTCCCCCGCACCTGGCGCATCAACTGTTGCGCCCGCCACCGTGGCTGTTTTGACCACCTTTCTGTCCGGCCTCAGAGGCTTTTTCCCGATCATTGGCGAAGTTCCCGCCGCTGCTCTGACCGCCCTTGCTGCCAGCGTCGGACGCTCTGTCGCGATCGTTGGCAAAATTGCCACCGCTGTTCTGGCCACCTTTGCTCCCGGCTTCGGAGGCGCGCTCAGGATCATTCTTGAAGTTGCCGCCACTATTCTGGCCGCCTTTACTGCCAATTTCCTGATAGAACTCTTTATCGTGCGAAGCCGAAGTGGCGTCACCACCTTTCTTGCCTGCTTCGTTAACTGACATGCTGCCTTGTTGTTTATCTTGTGCCATTTCAAACTTCCTCATTTCTCTATATAGGCACTCGGCGAATCAAGGATGCACAAACTACGTGCCGTCGTCGTCGCAAAGCGCTCATAAAGTTTGCTGATGTCGTTTGCTTTGGTTGGTCTGGCTTGTCTTGTAACTACAAGTTTGACCTTTATGCTAAGAAGAGCGCTCATAAGTCGGCGTTATATCTGGTGTTCGGGAGTTTTCAGAATTTACTGCAAGTTCCCGGCGTTCATAGCATTCCTGCTGAACGCTTTCCCGGTGCCTTGGACTGATTTGCTGTCGTTCGACACACGGTGACACCGACGGACTGTCCGACCTGGTCACGTGCGAACTGCGCGCCGCTTCGGGATACACTTCCGCTCCCTTGTTTCGTTGCACTTCGCCTCGTGCAAAAGCCGGTACCGTTCTCATGATTACGCTCCATCAGCTGATTTCAAAGGGCAGCGAGGCTGCCCTTGTACCGCTTACTCAGGACTTGCGACCGCCGCCGTGGCTGTTTTGCCCGCCTTTACGGCCAGCCTCGGATGCTTTTTCACGATCATTGGCGAAGTTGCCGCCAGACGATTGACCGCCTTTCTTGCCGGCTTCAGATGCCTTTTCACGATCGTTTGCGAAGTTACCTGGATTTTTATTTCCTGTGGTCATGATAGCTCTCCGATATCAATTAACGTTTCGCTAGTTATGTCCGTTGTCGCACCGGACATCTACTCCGATTACGAGCCGGCGAAGAATGTTTTGAAAATTTTTGCTCAGCCCGATGAACGGTAAGTTTGCGATGAAACTTATACAGCGTGCTATTTAATTTGCCGCTTCGTATAACTTTTAGAATTGGGCGTATGAGGTGTAAAGAGTCAGGTTTTGATACCGTTGCGCTTCGGTTACCTAACCATTTGTCGGTCGGAAGTTGAACTGGGATTCGCTCGATCTAAAGTCTGTGAAGAGTGTGTCTATAAATAAGGCGAGGCATGAATATGACCAATCATCACAAGGATCAACCGTTCGCTGAGGACGCAGAGAAAATCAAGGAAGCCGGCAAGAAGGGCCGGAGTTCAGTCAATGTCAAAGTCGATCGGGCCGAGAAGGCACGCGTCGGCGGGCAGCACAGCCATGGAGGCGGGCGCACGGGCAAAGGCGACTGAGTCGGTCAGAAAACCACCCATCGGCGTCCTCCCTGCGCCATTGCAGAGAGGACTGCTGGCTTGTCGCCTATCTGAACCGTGGCAACGGCCGATCGATCGGCTTGAGCGTCGAGAGCGTATCGCGAATCAGCGGCGCGTCCTTTTCAATGTCGTGCAGTCGATCACGAATGCGCAGCGCTGTTGGGTGTCCTCCCTGATGATCGACCCAGTCGGCGATCTCTTTACAGGCCGCTGCCAGGCGCGCCTGGCGGGCGTCGAGCAGGGTGAGTAGGGTGGTGATGGACTCTTTTTCGGACATGGAACACCTCCGTTCAATGAAACCGCTGATCCGCAACAAAAAGCCCGCAAGTTGCGAGCGTTCTGCCGTTGGGGTGCTGCTCCATCAGCTGGTTTCAGTATAGACCCGCCGTTGCCGGGCATCAGCCGGAGTTCTGGCGGGCCGGTAGTTGAGAACTGGCTGCGTTGAGGCGCTGACATTCACGCTGAGCATCCGCTTGCTGGTCAAAGCCATCGCCGAAAAAGCCACCGGTGCGCGTGTCGCAAATGCGAAACCACGCCGATGCTTCGACGGGTTCCCGTTGGCTGTCTCCGGCGCGGCGGCCGTGAATGACGATCTTGCTGCAACGCTTCACGACGAAAATGTCTTCCATGGCGCCACCGCAATTGATTCGTGTCACATCAACTATAGAAGCCCTGCGCGATCGTGCAAAAAATACCCAACTCAACTCATCGGCGGAATACATGTGAGAGCTGACTTGCTCGCGAAGGCAGTGTGTCAGACACAGACGACTCGCCTGCCCCGACGCTTTCGTGAGCAAGCCCACTCCCACAGGTCTCGCGGCGGAACCCAAATTCAAGCCACCCCGACAATCCCATGTGGGAGCGAGCTTGCTCGCGAAAGCGGTAGGTCAGACAAAGATGATCCACCTGAACTGACGCGTTCGTGAGCAAGCTCACTCCCACAGGTCTCGCGGCGGAACCCAAATTCAAGCCACCCCGTAAATCCCATGTGGGAGCGAGCCTGCTCGCGAAAACAGTATGCCAGACCCAGATGATCTACCCGAACTGACACCTTCGTGAGCAAGC
>Ga0182006_1000398_pt1 | contig 35426 bp, 35 predicted proteins | sample Sormic07211104_1_FD_123022 | JGI IMG/M metagenome (GOLD analysis project Ga0182006, IMG submission 123022) | Rhizosphere microbial communities from Sorghum bicolor, Mead, Nebraska, USA - 072115-104_1 MetaG | ecosystem: Host-associated > Plants > Roots > Rhizosphere | place: USA: Nebraska...
AAAAAACTTCTAGAGGTAGTTTTAAAAAATCTTTAATCCGTATAACAATTCTAAGTTTTACAAATAAGAAACAAAAAGTTAAATCTGTAACATTTTCGAGTCGTTTTGCTTTTTTGCATTTCTACAAATACGTTATCTTTGCCAAAAATTTAAACGTATGAATTCTTTACAGACTATAATTGAACAAGCTTGGGAAAACAGAGCTTTATTGCAAGAAACTACAACAACTGATGCTATTAGAGAAGTTATCGAATTAGTAGACGCAGGAAAATTACGCGTTGCTGAACCAGTTGGTGATAAATGGCAGGTAAACGAATGGGTTAAGAAAGCTGTTGTGATGTATTTCCCAATTCAGAAAATGGAAACATGGGAATCTGGTATTTTCGAATATCACGATAAAATGTTACTTAAAAGAGATTATGCTGCAAAAGGAATTCGTGTTGTACCAAATGCTGTTGCTCGCTACGGAGCTTACATTTCGAGCGGTGTTATCTTAATGCCAAGTTATGTAAACATTGGTGCTTATGTTGACGAAGGAACAATGGTTGATACTTGGGCTACTGTTGGAAGCTGTGCACAAATTGGTAAAAATGTACACTTAAGCGGTGGTGTAGGTATTGGTGGTGTTCTTGAGCCATTACAAGCTGCTCCAGTTATTATCGAAGATGGTGCTTTTATTGGTTCTCGTTGTATTGTTGTTGAAGGTGTTCACGTAGGAAAAGAAGCTGTTCTTGGCGCTAACGTATGTTTGACTGCTTCAACAAAAATCATTGATGTTACAGGTGATGAGCCAGTAGAAATGAAAGGTTTTGTTCCTGCTCGTTCTGTAGTGATTCCTGGAAGCTACACTAAAAAATTCGCCGCAGGAGAATTTCAAGTTCCTTGCGCTTTAATTATTGGTACTCGTAAACCATCTACAGATTTAAAAACTTCTTTAAATAATGCGCTTCGTGAATACGATGTTGCTGTATAGATTTTAAGAAAATATAGTAAAAAAAATCCAAATTTCAATTTTATCAATTGGAATTTGGATTTTTTTTGCTTCAATTTGTAAATTCTTAAAAGACTTAATTCACTATATGAAGATACTTGTAATTCAGCAAAAAATGATTGGTGATGTTTTGATCAGCAGTATAATATGCAATAATTTGCGTACTGCTTATCCAGAGGCTCAAATCGATTATTTAGTTTATGCCTCAACAACTCCAGTTTTACAAAGCAATTCAAGTATTGACAATATTATTTTATTTGAAGAAAAACACCGAAAAAGCAAAAAAGAGTTATTAAATCTTGGATTTCAGATTAGAAAAGAAAAGTACGATTTATTAATTGATGCGTATTCTAAGCTCGAAAGCTGGATAATAGTTTTATTAAGCAATGCTAAACGAAAAATATCTTACAAAAAACCAGGAAGAAACTTTTTATACACTGATAATGTGCCGTTTGAGCCTTTTCCAAAAACAAATTTAGGTTTAGCAATCGAGAGAAGACTTTCGTTATTAGAACCTTTAGATCTCAAAATTAAAATTAATCCAATTCCGAAATTATTTGTTTCTGAAAAAGAAAATCAAGATGCTATTACTCTTTTTGAAAAATATAATGTTCAAAAAGATCGAAAAACAGTTATGATCAGTCTTTTAGGCAGCGAAAAATTAAAAACCTACCCTTTAGAGTTTATGTCTAAAGTGGTTGATTTTATAGCTGATACCACAGATGTAAATATTCTTTTTAATTATTTCCCAAAACAGTTAGAAGAAGCTAAAACCGTTTTTAATGCCTGTAAACCTTCAACACAAGCAAAAATTTATTTTGATTTATTGGGAGGAGATTTGCGCTCCTTTATTGGCCTCATGAATCAATGTGATTTGATTATTGGTAACGATGGCGGTGCAATAAATATGGCAAAAGCCCTTGAAAAACCATCGTTTATCATTTTCTCGCCTTGGATTGAAAAGAAAATCTGGGCCACTTTTGAAGACGGAATTCATCATCTTTCTGTTCATTTAAAAGATTATCGTGCTGATTTATTTGAGCAAAAAACCGAAAAAATACTGAAGAGGGAAGCCTTATCTTTATACCATGAATTTAAACCTGAATTTTTTGAGAAAAAAATTGAGTCCTTCCTTAGTCAAAACCTAAGCGCTACAATAAAATGATTTTGACAGCAAAACAAGCAATGACCGCATTGGTTATTACTTATAATGAAGAACAAAATATAAAAGATGTGCTGGATAATTTGGCATTCGCAAATGAAATAATCATCGTAGATTCTTTTAGCATAGATAAAACTTTTGAGATCGCCTCTTCATTTCCTAATGTAAAAGTAGTACAGCGTGCTTTTGACAATTTTGCTTCTCAGCGTAATTTTGCCCTGAGTCTTGCTTCAAATTCATGGATTCTTTTTGTAGACGCTGACGAAAGATTGACTCCAGAACTTCAAAAAGAAATCAGTTTCATAACCAGCCAAAAAGATTGTGCTTCGGCTTATTTTGTTCGCAGAAACTTTATGTTTAAAAATAAAAAACTGCGTTTTAGCGGCTGGCAAACAGATAAAATTATCCGACTTTTTAAGAAAGAAACTGCAATTTATAATCATGAAAAAATTGTTCACGAAAAATTAATTGTAAGTGGGAAAATTGGTCAATTAAAAACAAAATTGATTCATTATTCGTATTCGAATTATGAAAATTACAAGCAAAAAATGATCTTTTACGGAAAATTAAAAGCTCAAGAAGAGCTATTAAAAAATACTAGGCCTAATTTTTTTCATTTTTACATTCGTCCGGCTTATCAATTCATAAATCAATACTTACTACGACTTGGAATCTTAGACGGAAAAAAGGGAATTATAATTTGCTACCTAAACGCATTGAGTGTTGCTGTTCGATTTCAAGAGCTAAAAAAAATTAGGTCTAGAAACGACTAAGATTTCCAAAATTTTAATTTCTTTTTTAATCTTTTCTTTCTCGCAAATTCTTCTTGAAAGTGATTAGTTGCATACCACATTTTCTCAAAAATTTCAGACTCTGTTTTATCTGTATAATACTTAGAATATTCATTGCTCATCACTGCAACCATCTCTTTTTTAGGCGTCAAGCGTCTAAAATTATTCATACGCTGTTCAAAACTCATAAAATCATGAAAATTCATTCTATTCAAATCTACCAAGAAAAAATCGTATAGATTTTCAGAAACTTTTTTAATTAAGGTATTTCCAGGCGAATGATCTAAAAACTCTACTCCTTTTTCATGAAGATCAAAAGAAAATTTGGTAAATTGTCTTAATATAGTGTCATGATCTGGATAGGTCGGAATTTCTACCAATTCTCTATATGTCAATTCGGTTACTAAATGTTCACTGGCGTAGTAACTGTCCTTTAAACCAATAAAATTGAAATTTTCAAGAAACGCAATGGGCTCAGGAGTTCCAATTCCTTTTTCCAACAAAAGAGTAGCATATTCAAACGAACGTCTTGCTTTTGATTTTCTAAAATATTTATAAGCGACTTTATTGATTAAATTCGGAACCTTAAATGATTTTATGTTAATCGTTTTTCCGTTTAATTCAAATAATTTAATTTTATTTCGATCGCCGTTTCCAAAAAGAATTCCTATATCATTAAAACCTTTAATACTTCCGATTATGGAGTCCGTATTATTCTTGAAAAGTGGATTTACTTTAAAATTCATCAGTATATTTTTATTAAGTACAAAAGTACATATACAATCTAACACTTCAAATTAATATTGTATTTTCGTAAAAAAAATAAAAGATGCAGCAACAAAAGACTGTTTTTTTAGAAACTCATAACATAAATAATAGAGCTACTGGTTTAGGAACTTTCAATTACGAGTTAATCAAAGGATTATCTCAACTAGAACTTGAAAACTTAAAGCTAACATTAAATGCTACAGATATAAAGCTTCTTGAAAGTGAATTTGGAAACAAATTCGATTACAACAAATACAGTAATTTATCAAGGATGAAATTCTTTAGAGTTCGCAAAAAATACGACCTATGGCATTCTGTAAATCAGAATATAAAAGTTGAACCTTTAATAAAAACCAAATATTTGCTTACAATTCACGATGTGAATTTTGCTGAGGAAATATCTTCAGATATTAATCACAGAAGAAATAAACTTTTTTTAGAAAAATTAAATAAAGCAACTGCCGTTACCTACATATCGGAGTTTGCAAAAAAGCAAACCCATCAATATTTTGATGTTCCAGACGTTCCTGAATATGTTATCCATAATGGAAATCCAATCACTAAATTTCTAGATACATCTTCATATGTACCTAATGTCCTTGTTGACAAACCTTTTTTTTACAGTATTGGCGATTTTATAGAAAGAAAAAACTTTGAATCTATTATTAATATGATGAGATTAATAAAAGATTACAATTTGATAATTTCTGGAAATCATGATAGAAAGTACGGAGAAAAAATAAAACAGTTAATAAAAGATAATGGCTTATCAAATCAAGTTTATTTAACTGGAAAAGTGAGCGATGAAGGTAAACAGTTTTTTATGAAAAATTGTACAGCATTTCTTTTTCCTTCAATAAGGGAAGGTTTTGGCTTACCACCAATTGAAGCAATGAGTTTTGGAAAACCTACATTTTTGTCTGATAAAACTTCACTGCCCGAAATAGGAGGAAACGCCGCCAAATATTGGTCTGATTTTGATCCTGAATATATGAAAAACGTATTGTTTGATGGTTTAAATAATTTTGAAAATAATAAACCTGAAAATGAATTACTTTTCAAACAAAGAGCTGCAAGTTTCAATTGGAAAACAGCTGCTGCAGAATACGTAAAAGTCTATAACAAAATTTTACTGTAATATATATACATAAGCCTCGTAACCAAGATTAAATAGTAAAGACTACAAACCGCATTAGAAATAAAATAATGAATATAACTCTAATAAGTTTAGATAATTTAGGCATGAATGAATGTATTTCGTCTGCTTTAGAAAAACAAGGACACAATGTCCATCATATTAATTTTAGAGATTATAAATACAAATATCCTACAGTTTTTCACAGGGTATATAATTTTGTTTTGAAAGCTTTTTTTAAAAAGAATCTCAAAACACTCCATCATGGAAAAGAAATACTGAAAGAATTAAAAAAAAACAATCAAATTCAGGATGTAATTTTGACAATAAAAGGCGATTTTATTGATCCCGATAGCGTTTTAAAATTCAAAAAATACACCAAAAAATCGATTGGATTTTTTAATGATAATATCTATCGCTGTCCTAAAATCAAACGAGTTATTCCTAGTTTTGATGAAGCATATTCGTTCGAAAAAGAAGACTGCGTAAATTTTAATTTAAATTTCGCTCCTAACTGGATTTACAGTAATAAGACCTCTTCAAATAATGAAATTCCTTTAGAATATGGCGTTTTCAATATTAGTACAATAGATAAAAGACTATCAACATTAATTCGAATAGCTAACGAATTGAAGTCTAAAAAAGTAAATTTTAAATTCATTGTTTACGATAAAAAAAACAAACATAAATCGGGAGATGACGGTATTACATATGTCACCAAACATGTTCCTTTGTCGAAAGTGCATGAATATGCAGACCGTTCTAAAGTATTGCTAGATATTCATCGAAATGGTCAAATAGGGCTAACTTTTAGAACTTTTGAAAGTCTCGGATTAGAAAAGAAACTTATCACAACAAATCCAGATATTAAAAACTACGATTTTTATAATCCAAACAATATTTTAGTAATTGACGAAAATAAACCTGTTATTCCTGTTTCTTTTTTCGAAAATGAATATGAAAAAATTCCAGAGTCAATTTATAAAAAATACACGGTAGAGGGCTGGATTGAAAATGTAATTTTCAAAAACAGCACCTTATAAATAGATCTTAAAAAATCTAGACCTCTTTGTCGAAATCATTGTTTTTAATTTTCACCAACACTTAACTCGAATTATCTATCTAATTTACAATGTTTTAATTCGTATTTAAATTAAAGTAAATATTTACTTACAATTATCACATATTTTACAATACTATTTCATTAATTTATAAGTTTGAGTTTGTTTGCAAAAAAATAAAATAGCATCTACTCATTTATTTAGTAGTGCCACAGTCACATTACTAAGTATGATTTTTTCCGTTTTTATATCCCTGATTCCAATTCTAGTCGTTTTAATTTTAAACGTTTTTACAGTAAACAAAATAATAAAGATAGACCTAAAAGCGGTATTAAGTTTTACGTTTGCTGCTGCAATAATTATGGTTTTAAATAAATCATCATTGAGACACTTTACTCCTTTTCTTGGTGGAATTATAGTTGCCTCAATAATGAACATGAAAAAGACCGAAGCGATTTTTAAGCAAAAGAAATATACAATTCTAGCCTTACTACTGTTAGGAGTTTCAGTATATTTTTTTAACGGTGGAAAAAAGCCAATTCAAATTATAATTTCATCACTTGTATTTTTAATTATCGCATCTGGAAATAGCTTTTTCGGAATTCTGTCGAGTGCATTTTCACGTAAATTTGGTCAAATAACATACAGTTTATACTTGCTTCATGGTATTTTTCTATTCATACTATTTCATTTTGTTGTTGGACTTGAAAGAGCAAAAACTTTAACTGATCTTGAATTTTGGATGATTGTAACAGTTTCAATTTTACCACTGCTTTTTATTTGTCAACTGACTTTTAAATATATTGAATCGCCTTTGATGTCATTTTCTAAGACAAAAAAATAAAAAAAGCAAAATACTTGATTATCCTGCCTATTCAAATAAATAATCTTTTTATTTATAACTTTGCAACTGTATTATACATTCAAAACCAGTCTAGATTTTTTATAATGAACGAAGAAATAATCAACGCATACGAAGTAATCAAAGAAGGCGGTATAATTTTATATCCAACAGATACTGTGTGGGGCATTGGCTGTGACGCCACAAATCCTGAAGCTGTTGCCAAAATCTACAAATTAAAACAGCGTGCAGAGACACAAAGCATGATAGTTTTGATGAATGGCGAAAAGATGATTTACAACGTGTTTAAAAACATTCCTGAAGTTGCTTGGCAAATCTGGGATTTATCAGACAAACCAACGACTTTAATTCTGGACGATGCCAGAAATGTGGCACCAAATATTATTGCAGCCGATAAATCATTAGGAGTTCGTTTGATAAAAGAACCTTTCTGCTATAAATTGCTGGAGAGAATGAAAAAACCTTTGGTTTCAACTTCTGCAAATATTTCTGGACAGCATACACCTCTTGCCTTTAAAGACATTAGTCCAGAAATTATAAATGGTGTTGATTATGTGGTAAAATTAAACCAAGACAAAATCAACGGAAAATCTTCTACAATTATCAAATTAACAAACGATTCTCAAGTAAAAGTAATCCGTAAATAAATTTAGATTTTAGAATTCAGATTGTAGATTATTTTAAAATCTGAATTCTAAAATCTTAAATATTTTTCAAACTCTCAATCAGCCAATCTACATCTTCTTTGGTGTTGTAATGGCTAAATGAAATTCGAAGATTGGGCAATTTTAGATCTTCTTCAGAAAGCATTTCTTTTAAAACATGCGAAGGTTTAATACTTCCAGACTGGCAGGCACTTCCTCTCGAAACTGCAATTCCTTTCATATCTAAACTAAAAAGAAGCATTGAAGTTTTATCTGATGAAAAAGGTAAAATGATATTAATGATATTATAAAAATCATCTTTTTTTCCATTAATTCTAAAATCAGGAAAATGACTTTCAAGCTGATCAATAAGATATTTTTTCAATTCTAAAATATAGTTTCTTTCCTCATCTAGTTTTTCATACGAAATAGACAAAGCTTTTGCCATTCCAGCAATTTGGTGTATTGCTTCGGTTCCTGCGCGAAGACCTTTTTCTTGTTCTCCGCCAAAAAGTAACGGCTGCAAACCTGAGTTTTTTCTAACAAAGGCAAATCCGATTCCTTTTGGTCCGTGAAATTTATGCGCACTAGCCAAAATGAAGTCAATGGGGGTCTTGTGCAAGTCGATTTCAGTTTTTCCGACAGACTGGACTGTATCAGAATGAAACAAGGCATTATACTGCTTGCAAATAAGGCTTACCCTTTCTAAATCTAAAATTGTACCTGTTTCGTTATTAACATGCATTAAACTAACCAATGTCTTTTTCTCATCAGATAATAGATTAGACAAGTGCGTTAGATCTAAACTTCCGTCAGCATTTACCTTTACATAATCAACCTGAATATTGTATTCTTCCTGCAGCGCCAAAACAGTATATAGAACAGCGTGATGTTCAATTTTAGAAGTAATAATTCGCTCAACTTTCAAATCTTCAACCGCAGAACGCAGAATCCAATTATCCGCTTCAGTTCCGCCAGAAGTAAAAATTATTTCTTGGGCAGTACAATTGAAATGTTTCGCAATACTTTTTCTGGAAAGCTCTACTATTGTTTTGCCATTTCGTCCAAAACTATGTGTAGACGATGGATTACCAAAATCCTCAACCATAATTTTTGTTATTTCCTGAATTACTTCGGGACGTATTGCAGTTGTTGAGGCATTATCTAGATATACTTTTTTCATCGGGACAAAGTTAAGAAATATCAATTGTCAAATCTTAAATATCATTTGCCATTTTTTTCACTATTTTTGACCCAAATAAATTTTACGATGAAAAAATATGCTTCTCTCCTATTATTTGCTTTTTTATTAAACGGCTGCGATGATGGAGATTTAACTGTAGAAACAATAGATTTTGAAAGCGTTACAACTTCTCAAGCCTGCGATCCATTAACCAATACCTTAATTTATAAATTAAAAAATCAAGAAGCGCTTTTACTGCAATTGCCAGAAACTGCGGGAATTGTTAATGATCCTGGAACTTATGAGTATCCAATTGACTCAAAAGGTAACGGACAATATCGTGTAGTTTATAGAGCTTATGATGGCGCTGTTGCAACTGCTAATATTTGTGGAGCAATTCCGCCAAGTACTCCTAAAGTTACAGAAGAATGGCTTGCAACAGATGGTATTATTACAATTGAAACTTCACAAATCGAAAAACCAAATACAACTGATGATGGTTCACGCATAACAGGTTATGACCATAGTATTATAATCAAAAATGTAACATTTGCTAAACCGTCTGGAAACCAAACTCAGGCTCAATATGTTTTTGGAACCTACAGTACAACTGTAACTCCTGCTAGTTTAGTTTTCAAAACTAATACTAATGGTACGGCTTACGAATGTGGAGATCTTAAAAAAGTATATAATTACAACAACTCTTTTTATTTGACAATTGATGACATAGATCCTGCTTTAATTGTAAATACAGATACACCAGCAAACCAGCCTAGAACGAGTTTAATTACTGCATCAATGAATAAGGTTTATTATAGAACAGCAAAGGCAGAGACAGGTTCTTTTTCAGAAGCATATATCTGTAATCCGACATCTACACCTGCAATTGACGAAACGTGGAGTGGTCAACTTGGGGTAGCTGGAACAAGCGGAATTATAGAAGTAACAACAACACACGTTGCACAAGTTTATACACACACGATAGTTCTTAGAAATGTAATTTTAGAAAAAGGAAATAGCCATTTTAAACTGGGAAGCCGTTTTCTTTTAGGAAACATCGAAAGAACTGTTAACTAAAAAAATATAGATTTTCGACGAAAATCAAAAAAATAATTCTTACAAAAAACGTCTGTTTTTCAAAACTGGTTTAATACTAAACCAGATGGAAAAACAGACGTTTTTTTTATGCTCAAAAATAATCGATTTTAAGCTTCTAAATTGGTTTTATTTATTGTTTTGTCTAAAATAAACTTCGGTTGCACCAAGACCGTATTTTTGATAATTGGCATCTTGAAAATCAATTCCGTCATAACGACCTAATAAAAAATCAAGTTCGGCTTTTAAAATTCCTTCGCCGACACCATGAATAAAAACGATTTTCGGAATGCGGTTTCGAATCGCAAATTCGATATGTCTTTTTGCCGTTTCTGTCTGTAATGTCAAAATATCATAATTGGACATTCCGCGTTTATTGGGAACCAATTTTTCGATATGCAAATCAAATTCTGGAACGCCAACATCACGCTTTTCTTTCTTTTCTTTAACAAAACTTCTAGGTTTTGGCTCTGTTTTTTCTTTTGAAACCTGATCTAAATCTATTCTTTTAATAGAATTCATTAAATCACTGGAATCTTGAATCTTAAGCAATTCATTGACAAAAAATGTCATCATAAATCCATCTTCAGTTTCTATCAAAACCTCGTTATTTTTAACCGAAACTACCGTTCCGTTTATGGCTTCATCAAGTACAGAAACCTTATCTCCTTTTACCAGCATCCTACTCTTCTTTATCGTTATTTTTACTTGGTGTTTTTGCACTTAGCTGCATCATTCCGAACATGAAAACTACAATTGCAATGATCATGATATAGATGTTTTTTTCTTCTGAAACCTGTTCGTAAAACGCAACCGAAATCGCAAGAATCATTATTATAATTTTAAAAGCTTTCATCAATTCAAAGTTTAAGATTTCAAAAGTATAAAACTTTCAAGTAGTACTTCTATCCTGTGCAAAACGTTTGTCATATTTTTTTAGTAAAATTGCAAAAAGATCTGCCATGACTTTAGAGAAATATATGCTCCCATGCTTGTTCAAAACCATCTTCGGTTTTGAATGTTTAGGCTGTGGTTTTCAGCGGTCATTATTCTTACTTTTTCAAGGTGAATTTTTGGGAGCTTTTAAAATGTATCCAGCGATATTTACCTGCCTTTTATTGTCCGGTTTTATAGCGCTTCATTTTTTAGACAAATCTAAAAATTACAAAAAATTAGTTTGGAGAATGGCAGCCGTAAATTTCATTTTTATGCTTGGAGGTTATTACTTCAAACACTTTTATTTTTAGATTTTAGTCCCGAAGCCTCGGGATAGATTTTAGATTTTCTAAAAAATCGCTTCGCTCTTTTTTGGAATTTGGGATTTTAAAAAATTGGAATTTTAAGAACCTTTATTTCTTAATCTGATCCAAAATATCATTCATCATCTCGATTTGAACTTTCTGAATTTCGATTAATTCTTGCTGCTGATGCATAATCAAATGATCGATTTTATCGTGAATCATTCTAATCTCTAATTCTGATTTTAGATTAATCATATAATCTTTTTTAGCTCGATTCCTATCTTTTTCTTCTTGGCGGTTTTGACTCATCATAATCACCGGCGCCTGCAAAGCTGCTACGCAAGAAAGAATTAAATTTAAAAGAATAAACGGATACGGATCAAAACCTTTATTTAAAAGAATATAAACATTGGAGCCGATCCAAATAATAATAAAAACAACAAACGAAATAATAAAAGTCCAGCTTCCGCCAAAATCGGCTACTTTATCAGCTACCTTTTGTCCTAAATTTCGAACTTCTTCCTCGTCTTCAACAATACTTACGATAGATTTATCTTGTTTTAATGAAGAAATAACACTTTTCTCCATTGCGGAAAGCGCTCCTATTTCTGTCGAAAGATAATTGGAAATATATTGCTGGCGATAAACATTTAATTCGTTTACAGCGATACAATCGTCATCATTAAAATCAGGAAATTCTTTTTTGATTAAACCCAAAATAGGATCATGAATTGATTTACCACAGATTTTTTCGTTTTCACTAAATGGAAGTCCCGAAATTGCACTCTTAAATGTTTTATTATTTTTCATTTTGATATGTTTTGAAAGCTAATTTACGCAATTAACTTGGTAAGAAACACATAAAAAAGTAGTGTTTAGAATTCGTTTTTTATCACAAATACAACTTTCTAGACAAAATTTCTTTAGTTAAATCGTGACTTTATTTCCAAAAAACACCTTACTTTTAACGTTCCAAAATTATTCATTCATTTTTACCATTGTGACAAAAGACACTATCATACAAAATATAAAGGCATTAAAGAGCCATTCGCACATAAACTACGGTATTAAAACCAAAACAGAAGACTTTACAGAAAAGCTTTTTTACACTCTTTTTGATTCAAATGCAGTTTTAGAAGAAAGCATTGATGAATTGGAAAAATGCTTTAAAGAAATCGCTGTTTTAGCCTGCAAAAAACCACAAAATTTATGCGGTTCTATGTGGGATAGATTTTTAGAAAAACTGCCAAGCGTTTTAGAAAAATTAAACCAAGATGCCGAGTACATTTTAGAAAACGATCCTGCCTCAAATAGTATCGATGAAGTTTATCTGGGATATCCTGGTTTTTACGCTATAGCTATTTATAGATTAAGCCATGAATTGTACCATTTAGATTTACTTCTGTTTTCTCGATTAATGAGCGAATATGCACATAGGATCACAGGAACAGATATTCATGCCGGAGCAAATATTGCATCGCCATTTTTCATTGACCACGCTACCGGAATTGTAATTGGAGAAACTACTGTTATCAAAAAACATGTAAAAATTTATCAAGGTGTTACGCTTGGTGCATTAAGTGTGAGCAAGGATATGAAAAATGCTAAAAGACATCCTACCGTTGAAGCGAATGTGTGTATTTATGCCAACGCAACAATTTTAGGCGGAGAAACGGTAATTGGAAAGAACAGTGTTATTGGCGGAAATTCATGGGTAACTAAATCTATCCCTGAAGATTCTATTGTTCTAAACACTACCACAACTGAAGTTAAAATAAAAGAAAAAAAATAATGGGTCCACAGAAATTATTAAACCTAATTGGAAATACTCCTTTAATGGAAACTGTCAATTTGGTTAAAAATAAAAATGTAAAACTTTTGCTAAAACTCGAAGGAAATAATCCTGGAGGAAGCGTAAAAGACAGGGCAGCTTACAATATGATCGCTGCCGCATTAGAAAGAGGAGATATTAAAAAAGGCGATAAATTAATTGAAGCAACCAGTGGAAATACTGGAATTGCACTGGCAATGATCGCTCAATTATTTGGCATAGAAATCGAATTGGTTTTACCTGAAGATTCCACAAAAGAGCGCACACAAACAATGCGTGCTTACGGTGCTACAGTTATTTTAACCCCTGCCAGCGAAGGAATTATTGGTTCACGAGATTATGCAGACAAAAAAGTAGCACAAGGCGGTTATTTAATGTTAAATCAGTTTGCCAATGATGATAACTGGAAAGCGCATTACAAAACAACCGGTCCTGAAATATGGAACGACACTGAAGGAACTGTTACGCATTTTGTTTCGGCAATGGGAACTACTGGAACTATTATTGGAACTTCGACTTATTTAAAAGAAAAGAATCCAAATGTGCAGATTATCGGCGCTCAGCCAAGCGATGGATCACAGATTCCTGGAATTCGTAAATGGCCGGAAGAATATCTTCCGAAAATTTTTGATGCTTCTAAAGTTGATACTGTCGTGGATGTAAGCGAAGAAGAAGCACGCCAAATGACCAAAAGATTAGCATTAGAAGAAGGTGTTTTCGCGGGAATGAGCAGCGGAGGTTCTGTTGCCGTTGCCCTAAAAATTGCAGAACAATTAGAATCTGGTGTTATAGTAGCAGTTATCTGCGATAGAGGCGACCGCTATTTGTCTTCGGATTTATTTGATTAATTTTTAAAGGTTCAAAGTGACAAAGGTACAGAGGAACAAAGTTTTTACTCCTCAACAAAACCTTTGCCACTTTGAGCCTCTGAACCTTTGAACCTCAACAAAAATGAACTACAGAAAACTAGGAAAAACAAACTTTAATATATCTGAAATCTCTCTTGGCACTTGGCAGGTGGGAGGAAAATGGGGTTCGGGTTTTGATGATAAAATTGCTGATGAACTTTTGAATACAGCAATAGACAACGGTGTTAATTTTATTGATACTGCCGATGTTTATGAAAACGGATTAAGTGAAACCGCTGTCGGCAGAGTGGTTAGATCGCGATCGGAACGAATTTATGTTGCCACAAAATGCGGACGTCAGATCAATCCTCATGTCAATGAAGGATATACTCCAAAAGTCCTTCAAAAATTCGTAGAAGACAGTTTAAAAAGAACTGGTTTAGAGACCCTAGATTTGATTCAGCTGCACTGTCCGCCCACTGAAGTATATTACCGTCCTGAAATCTTCGAACTTTTTGACCGTTTAAAAGACCAAGGAAAAATACTGAACCTTGGTGTAAGTGTCGAAAAAGTTGAAGAAGCCTTAAAGGCAATAGAATATTCGAATGTAACGACTGTTCAGATTATTTTCAATTTGTTCCGCCAGCGTCCTTCAGAATTATTTTTCTCAGAAGCCAGAAAAAAAGATATTGGCATTATTGCCAGAGTTCCTCTTGCAAGCGGACTTTTAACGGGTACATTCAGCGAAAAGACAGTTTTTGAACCTCAGGATCATCGTAACTTTAACCGTAACGGAGAAGCTTTTGATAAAGGAGAAACTTTTTCTGGAATCGATTACGAACTAGGTTTAAAAGCTGTTGAAGCCCTAAAAGCATTATTCCCAGAAACGCCAAACCTCGCTCCTATTGCTTTACAATGGATTTTGAGTTTTAATGAAATAAGCTGTATTATTCCTGGCGCATCAAAAGTAAATCATGTGTTATCAAATTTATCGGTTTATGATACTCCAAAATTAACTGTAGAGCAGATTTCGGAAATGAATAAAATTTATGATGAATTTATAAAACCTTCTGTTCATCAGATTTGGTAATATTTTAAGTTTTTTCTTTCATAAATATGCAACCATTTGAAGTTTATTGCATTTAGTATAAAAACACTAATCAATAAACCAAAAATTATGAAAAAACTAATCTTTTTACTATTTGCAGTCTGTCTAATATTTGGAGCATGCAGCAATGATGAAACTACTCAAGAAGAAGATACCGCTATGCTCGATAAAATGTATAAAGAAATTGTTGAATTTTCTTTAATCAATTCGCAGCCTTGCACAAATCCAGAAGATTGGGCATATATGAAACTTGATCCTTCTGGCTGCTCAGGATATATTGTGTATTCTAAAAAAATAGACTTAGCTGTTTTTCAGAAAAAAATTGACAAGTACATTAATACTAGAGGAAAAATATATTCTAAATGGGGATTATATGCAGACTATGCAGATTGCGTAATGGTAATACCTCCAACAGGAATAGAATGCATAGATGAGAAACCAACGTTAGTATTTGGGGTTTATACAAAATAAAAAAAAGGTTATTAAGATTTACAAAACAATCTTAATAACCTTTTTTATATATCAAATTCAATTCTAAATTCAGCACCTTTATTCTTGCCGTCACTCGAAGCCGTTAATCGGCCTTTGTTGCGTTCTATTATTTTCTTGCATAAATACAAACCAATTCCCGTTGAACCTTCATTTGCAGTTCCTAGTCGACTCATTTTGGTAAACTTTTTAAACAATTCCTCAATCTGATTTTTATCGAAACCAATTCCAGAATCTTTTACCGTTAAAATCAATTTGGAATCTTCTGAAAAAATTCTCACTTTGATTTCACTGTCAAAATAAGAAAATTTCACGGCATTGCTGATTAAATTCACTAAAACCTGAATCAAAAGACCTTCGTCAATTTTAAGTTTCGCTTCAACACATTCTAAGATTAAATTCAATTTTATCTTTTTATCAAATAAACGCTGTTCTACCTGTTCATTAATAAAAGGAAGAATATTAGGAAATAAAATCGTTTTTGTATCTGGAGTTACTTTTACAACTTGATCCTGCTCGTTTAAAAGCTTAATAAAATTATCGATATATCTAAATTGAAGATTGGTTGACTCACAGATTAATTCGGCGAGGTTTTTAACAGATTCGGATGGATTTTCGCTTATAATTAATTTTGCCAAGCCCTGCGGATTTCCAGCAAAATTCTTTAAATCATGCGAAAGCATATAAACTAAATCTTGTTTTTCATTAATAAAACTCTCTGCCTCGTAAATCGATTCTTGAATATTGCATAAAAGGAGTCCAGCTTCATCTGTATATTCTGTCGGCAAAACAGACAATTTTCTCAAGTTTCGGTAATCATCTAATGCTTTTGATGCAGTTGCAATAGGTTTAATTAACTTATTTAAAACTAAAAGTGTTATCGCCGTTGCCAGCAAAGTCATTATTAAAGAAAAAACGAGAATTGAAGTTGGAGAAATACTGTATTTAAAATACAATACAAAAAATAATATTCCGATTAAAGGAATATGAATCCCTATAAAAGCAACAAATAAAAATTTGAATGCATAACTTTTTTTCAGAAAGCTGATTTGTGAGAGCGCGTGATACAACTTCATAAAAAGAGGACAATATGGTAGGTTGAAATTCTAATTTTATTAGGATTATTATGCAAACAAAATTAGCTTTTAAAGTTTACTAAACTAATTTTTTGAAGAATTTCTAAAATATTTTTAAAATTAAATTTGTAAAAGTTTTCAAAGGCTTATTTTTGCGCTATGGGAAGAAAAAATACAGACAAAGTTGTCTTTCATCAAATTCAAGTTCTTGATGCCGGTGCAAAAGGAGTTTCGGTTGCCAAAGCACCTGACGGAAAAGTAATCTTTATTCCGAATGTGGTACCTGGAGATGTAGTTGACGTGCAGACATTTAAAAAAAGAAAGGCGTATTACGAAGGTAAAGCCGTAAAATTTCACGAATTATCTGATTATAGAGTAGAGCCAATTTGTGAGCATTTTGGAGTATGCGGAGGCTGTAAATGGCAAAATATGAAGTACAGCCAGCAGCTTGCATTTAAACAAAATGAAGTTAAAAATCATTTACAAAGAATAGGAAAAATTGAACTTCCGGAATTTGAAACTATTTTAGGTTCTGAGAAGCAGTTTTTCTATAGAAATAAAATGGAATTTTCTTTTTCTAACAGCCGCTGGCTTACAGAAAAAGAAATTGGAAGCACAGAAGATTTAGGAAATAGAAATGCATTAGGATTTCATATTCCGAAAATGTGGGACAAAATTCTAGACATTAATAAATGTCATTTACAAGAAGATCCTTCAAATGCAATCCGCAATGAAATTCGCGCATTTGCAAACGAACATAATTTAGCGTTTTTTAATCCGAGAGAGCATTCTGGATTATTGAGAACCGTAATGATTCGTACCGTTTCGACAGGAGAAATCATGGTTTTAATTCAGTTTTTTGAAGAAGACAAAGAAAACAGAGAATTAATTCTAGATCATTTATACGAGAAATTCCCTCAAATTACTTCATTACAATATGTTGTAAACGGAAAACCAAATGATACTATCTACGATCAGGATGTTGTTCTTTATAAAGGAAGAAATTACATTCTAGAAGAAATGGAAGGTTTGAAATTTAGTATCAACGCTAAATCTTTCTATCAAACTAACTCAGATCAAGCGTACGAATTATATAAAATAACTCGTGATTTTGCTGATCTTACTGGAAATGAAATCGTTTATGATTTATATACAGGAACTGGAACAATTGCTCAGTTCGTTTCTAAAAAAGCAAAAAAAGTAATCGGAGTAGAAAGCGTTCCCGAAGCTATTATTGATGCAAAAGCCAATGCAGAACGCAATAATATTACTAATTGCGAGTTTTTTGTTGGAGACATGAAAGTTGTATTTAATGAAGCTTTTATTGCTCAACACGGTAAACCTGATGTAATTATTACAGATCCACCGCGCGACGGAATGCATAAAGACGTAGTAGAACAAATCTTAAAAATTGCTCCAAAAAGAGTCGTTTATGTAAGCTGTAATTCTGCAACTCAAGCTCGTGATTTGGCTTTAATGGATGAAAAATACAAAGTTACACGTGTAAGACCTGTAGATATGTTTCCGCAGACACATCATGTTGAAAATGTTGTACTTTTAGAACTTCGATAGAAAATATACATGAAAAAATTACTCTCTATTTTGCTGCTCTTTACTTTTGGCTTATCAAGCTGCGAGAAAGATGATATCTGCGATGCAAACACACCAACTACACCTAGATTGATAATTACATTCTATGATATTGCCAATCCTACCAAAACTAGGAATGTCAATAATTTAAAAGTAATTGGCGAAGGAATGACCGAAGGAATCGTTTTTAACGAAAATGGCACAGATGAGACTAAATATCTAACTAGCGGAAGTACGGTTGCAATTCCTTTAAAAGTTAATGACGGTACGGTTACCTATAAATTTATTTATAATGCTGCCAGTACAAACCCAACATCAATTAATACTGATGTATTAACTATAAATTACACCAGTCAAAATGTATACGTGTCTAGAGCATGTGGTTTTAAAACTATTTTTGCTTTAAAGCCTGTTGCCCCTTTTCTTCGCACAGATCCAGATGGAGATACCGTTTGGATGACTGATGTACAATTAAAAAACCCTAACATTGAATCTGAAAATGAAACACACATTGAAGTTTATTTCTAGTATTTTTTTATTCTTTTCAGTGTTTTTAGGGCAAGCTCAAGATACACCAGAGATATCACCAAATAAAAAAGACACTATTGTAAAACCTAAAACTGTAACTAGTAAACCACCAGTTCAGAAAACTGAGGTAAAAAAAGACAGCGTCGTCAAAACAGATCGTTATGGTCTGCGTGTTGGTGTAGATTTATATAAACTTACCCGCGGCCTTTATGATAAAGATTATAAAGGAGTAGAATTTGTTGGTGATTGGAGATTAACCAAAAAATACTATCTGGCTGCAGAATTAGGTTATGAAAATAAAACAACAGATGATGATAGATTAAATTCATCGGCTGCTGGAACTTATGTAAAAGCTGGATTTGATTATAATTTCTATGAAAACTGGCTTGACATGGAAAACTTAATCACAATTGGACTTCGAGGCGGTTTTAGTACTTTTAGCCAGGATTTAAACAGCTATAAAATTTACAATCCTAATCCGTATTGGGGTGAATTGCCTGCTATAACAACAGACCAAAAATACAGCGGACTTACAGCGACATGGCTGGAAGTAGCAATGGGATTAAAAGCAGAAGTTTTTGATAATGTATTCGTTGGTTTTGGCGTTCAGCTGAAACTTTTGGCTACCAATAAAAAACCCAGCGGATTTGATAATCTTTATATCCCAGGTTTCAACAGAACTTACGATGGAAGTTTTGGAGTTGGCTTTAATTATACTGTTTCTTATTTTATTCCAATTTATAAGAAAAAGGTAGTGGTGCCAGAAATTAAGGAAGCTCCTAAAAAATAAGATGAGGTTCTAAGGCACTAGGTTCTGAGATACTAAGTTTTATTATACAAAATAAAAAAAGCCGTCAATTTTTGAATTGACGGCTTTTTTATGCTTTATAAATACTAAGAAACTTAACTGCTTGGAATCTTAGCAACTTCTACTCTATTTCTTTAATTCCTTTCACGAAAATCCATTTCATAAAAAGTTTTTCTCCATCTTTCGTTTTTACTGCCTGAAATTTTGGTCCAATAATGGTAGCCACCACAAAAGCAGTCAATGGAATCCAAATTCCAGTTAATCCTGTATATGATGCAATTACAAATCTCAACAATAGAAATAAAATTGCGAAACTTCCTAATTGATATAAAAAAGCTCTTAATTGTAGTTTTGTCATTTTTTTTTTGAGTTGCTAAGGTTCTGAGATTCTAAGATGCTAAGTTTTTTACTAACAAATTAAATACTCAGAAACTTAATGTTTTTTTATAATATTATTCCAATACTTAGCTCCTTAGAACCTTAGTAACTTAGAATCTTAGATCTGAAATTTCGTTCTCTTACTTCCTTCGTACATTTCGTATTTAACCAAACGTGCTTCTAGACTCGCATTAAAAAGTTTTATTTTTCTTGAAGGCTTTAAACCTACAAATTTCAACGCATCTAGATTTGCTGTAATAAACCAGGCATCGGTTCCTGGATAATTTTTCTTTAGAGTGTCACCAATACTGCTGTAGAATCTTTCCATTTGAATATCTAAACGTTCGTCATACGGCGGATTGAAAACCATATGGAGTTTTCCTTCGGTTTCTTTTTCGGTATCAAAAAAGTTATCTTCACGAATAGTTACATAATCCTCTAAATTGGCATTTCGAATATTGTCTTTAGCTTTGCTTACCGCACTTGGAGCTTTGTCAAAACCTTTAATAGTGTAATGAAACTCTTTTGTTTTTTTCATTAAACTATTTATAATTTGATCGAATAAATCATTATCCCAATCTTTCCATTTTTCAAAAGCAAATTCCTTTCTATTGATATTTGCAGGAATATTGCAGGCAATCATTGCGGCTTCCGCCAAAAAAGTTCCAGATCCGCACATTGGATCCAAAAAGTGACCTTGGCCTTCCCAGCCAGATAATAATAAAATCCCGGCAGCCAAAACCTCATTAATAGGAGCAATATTCGTAGCTGTTCTATAACCACGCTGATGCAGTGAATTTCCAGAAGTATCTAAAGATACCGAAACCTGATCTTTATCTATATGAACATTTATACGTAAATCTGGATATTGCTTATCGATACTTGGACGTTGTCCTGTTCTTTCTCTAAACTGGTCGACGATTGCATCTTTACATTTTTGAGAAACAAATTCAGAATGATTGAAATAAGTAGAATGTACAGTTGTATCAATTACAAAAGTCTGGTTTGCATTTAAATATTTAGACCAGTTTAAACCAGAAATCCCTTTGTATAATGCCTGCTCGTTATTTGCTCTAAAAGAGTAAATTGGTTTTAAGATTTTAAGAGCAGTACGCAAAGATAAATTGGCTTTGTACATAAAACCCTTATCACCTTTAAAACTTACCATTCTCACTCCTTTTTCAACATCCTGAGCTCCAAGTGTACGTAATTCTTTTTCTAATATTTCTTCAAAGCCAAAAAAACATTTGGCAATCATTTTAAAATTTTCTTCCATCTTTTCTTTTAAATTAAAAAAAACTAAAATTTATAAAGATGCACTACATTGCATCTCTACATAATAGCATGGATTATCGAGGTATCGCTGCTAAATAGTTATTTTTCGGCAAAAATACACTAAATTTGCGGGACTTTGAATTAATTGAAATAGAATAAATGTCTGAAAAGCATAACGCATCAATCCCAAATCAAGAAGATGACAACCAAAATTGGTATTCTTCATGGTTTGACACTCCTTACTATCACATTCTTTATAAAGATCGCAACTATCGTGAAGCTCAGGTTTTCATGGACAATTTAACGCATTATCTTAATTTGCCTGAAAAAGCAAAAGTGCTTGACTTGGCATGTGGAAAAGGACGCCACTCTATTTATTTAAATCAGTTAGGTTATGATGTCTTAGGCGCAGATTTATCTGAAAACAGCATTGCAGAAGCCAGTAAAAACAGTAACGAAACCCTGCATTTTAAAGTGCATGACATGCGCGAGCCTTTTGAAGAAAAGTTCGATGCTATCTTTAACTTGTTTACAAGCTTTGGTTATTTTGAAAACGATGAAGACAATCTGACTACTTTAAAAGCCATAAAAGCAAGCTTATCAGAATATGGTTTTGCTGTAATCGACTTTATGAATGTTACTCAGGTAATTGAAACTCTGGTTCCCCAAGAAGTTAAAACAGTGGACGAAATTGATTTCCACATCAAAAGATATGTTGAAGACGGACATATTTTTAAAGAAATTGATTTTGAAGATCAAGGCAGAAAATATCATTTTACCGAAAAAGTAAAAGCGCTGACATTAAAAGATTTTCAAGATTTAATGGACGAAGCTGGTATTTATCTTTTGGATATTTTTGGAGATTACAAACTCAAAAAATTCCACAAAACCGAAAGCGAAAGATTAATCATGATTTTTAAATAGCTTTTATTGGTAAACCGTTTATTTGTTTAACTGTTAAATCGATTAAACATATACAACGATTAAACAATTAAACAGCTAAAAAGATTAAACAAATCAACGATTAAACAAATACAAATGAACTATCTACTACCCTTATTTTCTGTACTTTTAGGATATAGTGTGGCTTTGTTTATTAAACCCAATAACAAAACCAATTTAAAATTGCTGCTTGCTTTTAGCGGTTCATTTTTATTGTCATTAACTGTAATGCATCTGCTGCCAGAAGTTTACAGCACTCACAATCATAAAATTGGTGTTTTTATAATGGTTGGGATTTTGTTTCAAATCATTCTAGAATTTTTCTCCAAAGGTGCAGAGCACGGTCACGTTCACGGACATGCAAAAATGTCTCAGATTCCGTGGCTTTTGTTTATCAGTTTGTGCATCCATGCCTTTTTAGAAGGTTTTCCAGTAAGTCATCATCACGATTTAGCACTCGGAATTGCCATTCATCATTTACCAATTGCGGTTATTTTAACGACATTTTTCATCAATGCCGATTTAAACAAAAAAGCCATTTTCGCCTTTATGCTGACTTTCGCCATTATGACGCCGCTTGGAACTGTTGCCTCTGAATATTTACCCTTTTTAAACAATTATTATACTGAAATTACAGCCATTGTAATTGGTATTTTATTCCATATTTCTTCAACAATTATCTTTGAAAGCAGCGAAGGCCATAAATTTAATATTGCCAAAGTTTCGATGATTGTTCTGGGAATTTTACTGGCATTCTTTTTATAATAAATTAATTAGAAAATGTGTCAATTAGATCATGAGATAATTTTCTAATTGACACATTTTCTAATTATCTAATTTAATTCCCGGTTCTCTTTTTCTCCTCCTGATTTCCAAAAGCACGTTCCTTTACATTTATTTTCTTGTTTCCGAAATTATAAACAACAGATAAGCGTACAAATCTATTGCTCTCATTCTGGCTGTAAACTTGTTTAACGCCATTTACAACAGAAGTAAAATCTTTTAAATAAGACATATTAAAAATATCATTGGCCAAGAATGCAATCTGGAATGTTTTATTAAACAAATCCTGTTTAAAACCAATATCAAAACTTGAAGCATATCCTATTTCATACAAGCCGCTTTTAAAAGGCGAACTATAACTAAAATCAATTTGCAGTTTTGTCGTTTTGCTTAATATAAAAGTATTATTGGTAGAAAATTCAACTTGTAAACTATTTGACGGTGTCGCATTTATATTTTTGATAAACTCTGTTTTTGCCCCTAAAAAGTACAAGGAATTTTCACTTGACCACCAATCTGCAAGACCAGCTGAGTAACTTTCTCCAACACCATAATTCAAGTTTTTAAAATAGTTTTCGCGCGTTACAATCTGCGTATTAGTTTCAGGATTTGATGTAAACAAAACTCCGTAACCGTTTGTAATTACATTCACAAAGACACTTGTTCTCAAAATTTCTTTATACGAATGCGCAAACTCAAAATTATCACTAAATGAAGGTTTTAAAAACGGATTTCCTTCAGAATAACTATTGCTGTTAATATAAACCTTAAACGGATTCAGTAAGTCAAAACGAGGTCTGTTGATTCGTTTTCCGTAATTTAAACTGAATGTATTATTTTCATTTCTTTTATAAGAAGTATAAAATGTTGGAAATAACTTCAAGTAATTATTTTCTGTTTCCTGATTCATCGTTTTAGAAAATCCGCTTGTTTGTGTATTCTCAAGTCTTAATCCCAATTGAAAATTCCATTTTTCATTTAACTTTTTATCACCATTAATATAAACTGCCTGATTATTTTCGGTGTATTTAAATCTGTTTGACTGCGAAGGATCCAATTCTGGATTTCCTGTAATTGTATTATAATAAAATACATCGCTGATACTATTTGTAAAACTCATCTTTGCACCATAAGATAAATTTAAAGCTTGAAGCGGATGCTCCATATCGGCCTTAAAACTCCAGTTATCAATTTCCTGATTCGATATATTTCTTCCCGATTGATTTACATCCACAAATGTCATATCTGGAGTGTAATTATTGGCGGTAAAATTTCTATCAAATTTTGAATTGTAATTAAAGTAATCCGCATCAAAAGATAATCTTCTGTTTAAAGAATCCAATTTGGTAATCAAATGCGCATTATAAGTTTGGTTTCCTGAACTTTTATCAGTGTAACTATCATTCAGCGTAACATTCTGCAGCTGATTTTGAGTATTATATTTCTCAATTCTTATATCCGATCCAAAATCTGGATTATTTATATCATTCAAAAATTGAAAACCAACTGAAGTGCGTTCAGAAAAATCATAATCGACAGCCAATTTTCCCGAAAGATTTTCATTTTTCACTTTCGTTACACTTTTCATACTAGAAAGTCCATCAGGAAAATACATATCCAAAGTTTCATCGGCATTTTTGTAACCCGTTTTTCCGTTAATACTGGCTGCAATTCTAAACTTGTTTTTATTATAAAAGAAGTTATCTCTCAAAGTATAAATTCCATATTTATTCTGGTCGTACGAAAGTGTTGTTGTATTTTTCCAAGAATCTCGCACTCCTTTTTTCATTATAATATTAATTAATCCGCCAGTTCCTTCCGCTTCATATTTTGCTGGTGGATTACTGATAATTTCAATATTTTTAATATCATTTGCCGAAATAGATTTCAAGAAATTATTTAGTTCTTCACCCGTTAATTCGATCATTCTTCCGTCAATCATAACTCGTGAAGTTCCTTTGCCTAATATCGTAATCAGATCGTTTTTTACCACAACTCCAGGCGCCGTATTAATAGCACTTAAAGCATCACCGCCAACCGTTGTAACATTATTTTCAAGATTATAAACCAAACGATCTGTTTTCTGCTCAACAGTCTTCTTTTTAGACTGAATGACAACTTCAACTAAATTGGTTGTGTTTTCTTTTAAAATAATTGTTCCTAAATTGGTATCATTTTCAATTAAAATGTCTTTTTCATAATCTGTAAATCCCAAAAGACTTATTCCAATTTTATAAGAACCTTTTTTAATATTCATTTCAAAAGTACCGTCTTGTTTGGTTGTAGTTCCATCGATAATTTTTCCTTCAGAATTTGAGATTGAAACATCTGCCCATTCTAATGAAGTTGTTTCGCTGGAAATTTTTCCTTTTAATTTAAAAGATGATTGTGCTAAACAAAATAGAGGAAATAATAAGAAGATTAAAAGGTTTGCTTTTTTCATGATTTCTAATTTTAAACTTGTTCGATTAATTTGAAGCAAAGTTGCCTTAGAAATTTTCAGAATTCGACCGACAAAAAAAAGTCGAACCTTTTTCTGCAGTAGAAATTGGTTCGACTTTATAAGATTGAAGTACGACTTTTTATAAACCGTTTATTATGAAGCGTTTCGGTAAGCTGTAGGCGTTACGTTTGTATATTTTTTAAAAGAAGTATTAAACGAAGATTTGGAGTTAAAACCTACTTCGTATAAAATTTCCAACACAGTAAGCTGGCTTTTAGACTGATCTTTTAAAATATGCATGGCTTTTTGAATGCGGTATTCATTCACAAAATCAAAAAAATGCTGATTGATGTGATGATTAATCAAAATTGATAAATCCCGAACCGGCATATTAATTTGATTTCCTAATTCCTGTATGGTAAGTGAAGGATCTAGAAAAGGTTCTTTTTCGATCATATATTGTTTCAACGCTGCAATTTGATTATTAATTAAATCGTTTTGGGCATTTACCGATTCTGGTTTTTCTTGTACTTCTGGCAGAATGTCTTTTGTAAGTTTCAATTTAGAATTAACTCCTCTAAAAAGCTCTGGATGATTCAATGCTTTCATTATAAACCAGCAGGTTATAAACAAAGCGATTGTTCCGACTAGTACATTTGCCCAAAGAAAAACTTCTCTAAAACCGCTGTAACGTATTATATTTTTTAATGCCACGATAGAGTGTGCAGCAAGAAAAACACATGTCATTTGAAAAAGCCATTTATAAGTCGAAGTACTCGGATTGGCGTAATTCTCTAAGTAAATTTCTCTGTACTTCTTTAAAATTAAAAATACATTGATCATGTAAAAAGCATATTGAAATTCAATTAAAATCTGAATAAAGTAAATTTCAGACATTTGATTGAGTGTGCTGGCAAAACTTCCTTCATCGATTGGAAGATAGATTCGTGGAATAAAGATCAAATTGGTAACAATAAAAGGAATTAGGTGAACTAAATGTTTCCATTTTAATCTAAAATCAGAATAACAAACGGCCAATACATATAAATAAAATAGAGGCATTCCCAACAAACAAGCTGTAGATCTAAAAATCTCCAGATTTCTATGATCTTCCGTATATAAATACATAAAGAATCCGCTGAGATCGATAGCTGAGAAAATAAAAAAGAAAGCAAACAGACGGTTGGCTAATTTATTTTCGGTTTTAACCGTTAATAAAAAAAACGCAAGTAATAAAGAAACGAAAACTGAAATCCGGGCTATATTCTGCAGTAAATCTAACTTATCCATTGAATCTTTTAATATATAACAAATATAATATTTTAGTTGGTGTAACAACGCTTGAGAAAAACAGTCCTTATAAATAAAAAATAGAAGAAAAAAAAGATTATAAATCTTTGAGACTTTGCGAGATTGCAATAAAAAATATTAATTTTGACCTGTCTAAATAACACTCAAATGACATTTACGAAAACTACTGAACTAGCATCAAAGTATGAACATTTAGAAAAAATGTCTGTTCATGAATTGTTATCCAATATTAACCAAGAAGACAAAACTGTTCCTTATGCAGTTGAAAAAGCTTTACCGCAAATAGAAGCTTTAATTCCGCAAATAGTCGCTAAATTAAAATTAGGAGGCAGATTGTTTTATATTGGAGCGGGAACTTCTGGTCGCCTTGGTGTTGTTGATGCTTCAGAATGTCCGCCAACATTTGGTGTTCCTTTTGATTTGGTAAATGGTATAATTGCAGGCGGTGATACAGCTATAAGACGTGCTGTAGAAAATGCTGAAGACAGCACTACAAATGCTTGGATTGATCTTCAAAATCATAATATTGATTCTAATGATGTTGTAATTGGTATTGCAGCTTCTGGTACAACTCCTTATGTAATAAGCGGTTTAGAAGCTTGTAATCAAAACAATATTGTAACAGGATGCATAACATGCAATGCGGGAAGTCCGCTGGCATTGACCGCGCAATTCCCAATTGAAGTGGTTGTTGGTCCAGAATTTATTACCGGAAGTTCTAGAATGAAAGCCGGAACTGCACAAAAATTAGTTCTTAATATGATTTCGACTGCAGCGATGATTCAGCTTGGAAAAGTGAGAGGCAACAAAATGGTCGATATGCAGTTAAGTAATATTAAACTGGTTGATCGAGGCGTTAAAATGATTATGGATGAAATTCCTGTTTCTTACGAAGAAGCTTCAGAATTATTAAAAAAATACGGCAGCGTAAGAAATGCTGTTGACAATTATAATAAGTAAATAGGTTTACTTTAATTTAACCGCAAAGTTCGCAAAGTTTTTTTTGTTTGCAATGCTTTGTATAAAACACAAAGCCCGCAAAGTTTTATCTAAAAAACTTTGCAAACTTTGCGTAAATCTTAGCGCAATTTGCGGTTAAATGTAAGTTCAACAACCTGAAACAAAAAGCAAACAAATGTCTACAAATAAAGAATTGCTACGAAAAGGAGTTAAATACTTAACAGGCGCTCTGCCTTTGATGTTTCTTGGGCCGTCAATGATTTATAATGCTTTTATGAATCAGCATACGAACTGGCACTATCTAGTTTTAGGAATTGGAATTGTAGCTTGTTTGAGTTCGATGCTTTTGATCTTTCTTGGATTGAAAATTATTATGAAAGGTATATTTAATGACTAAATAATCTCCTCCATAGACCTGACAGGTTTTAAAAACCTGTCAGGTCTACTAATCTCTAAAATATAAATCTTTATCCAAATAAAAATGGAAGGCATAATTCACATTCAGAAAACATTCGAGAAAGTTGTTTACATCGACAAAAAAATAAACAATCGAGAGTTTGAAGATTGTGTTTTTAAAAATTGTGACTTTTCGAACAGCAATTTCTCCAACAATACTTTTTTAGACTGCGAATTTATTGACTGCAATCTTTCTATGACAAGTTTGGCAGGAACGAGTTTAAAAAATGTGACTTTTAAAAACTGTAAACTTTTAGGAATTGCTTTTAATGAATGTGATGATTTTTTGTTCCAAGTTTATTTTGAAGAGTGCACTTTAGATTATGCGTTATTTTCGAATAAAAAAATGCCTAAAACAAAGTTTATCAATTCGTCTGTACGCGAAGTAACTTTTATTGGAACCAATTTAACGAGTTCTGTTTTTGATAATTGTAACCTTGACGGTGCTATTTTTAATGAAACGCAATTAGCGGGAGTTAATTTTAAAACAGCATACAATTATAAAATAGATCCTGAATTTAATCCGATGCGAAAAGCACAATTTTCTAACGATGGAATTGTTGGATTGTTAGATAAATACGATATTAAGATTGTCTAATTCTATAAAGATGCCTCAGAGAGGCAAAATATTTGTAGATATAATATTTTCGTAAAGTTCAAAGCTCCATCGGAGCGACATATTTATTCTACCAATCAGTTAAAAATATTATTTATGAGTGTCGCCGATCAATCCTATTTAGAAAGTGTAAAAAAGCAATTTTTATATTATAAAATGCTGGGAGAAAAAGCTATGGATCAACTTGAACCAGAACAGCTATTTACTGCTATTAATCAAGACACGAACAGCATTGCCACAATTGTAAAACACATTTCTGGTAATATGCTTTCGCGCTGGACAGACTTCCTTACTACAGATGGCGAAAAAGAATGGCGAAATCGTGACGCCGAATTTGAAAATGATTTACAATCGAAAGAACAAGTTTTAGAAATTTGGAACAAAGGCTGGAATGTTTTTCTTGAAACGCTGAATAGCCTAAAATCAGAACATCTTTCAACAATTATCTATATCCGAAATGAAGGTCATACAGTTATAGAAGCCATAAACCGCCAATTGGCACATTATCCATATCATGTTGGGCAGATTGTTTTTTATGCGAAACAATTGAAAAACAGCGAATGGAATAGTTTATCGATTCCGAAGAATAAATCGGGAAATTACAATGCCGAAAAGTTTGCCAAAGAAAAAGAAATTAAGAACTTTACCGATGACGAATTAAAAAGATTAAAATGATAAAAGCTATAAGCTTTAGGCTATAAGCAAAACTGCTTATTAAGTAAAGCTTAAAGCCTATTGCTTAAAGCTTAAAGCATAAAAAATGAAAAAAATTATATTCTTATTCCCTTTTCTGGCTTTAGTTTCTTGTTATAATGCAGAACACAATTGCAAGGATTTTAAAACTGGAAAATTCAAATTTGAGTTTGAAGTAAATGGTGTTAAAAAAACAACTTATTTTGAACGTAAAGATGATATCGAAATTGAAACTTTTGAGGGAAAAACTGATACTGCGACAATACGCTGGGTAAGTGACTGCGAGTATGTGTTGCAAAAGAAACATCCGAAAAATATGGCTGAAGAAAAAGCAATCAGCATGAAGATTTTAAATACTTCTAAAGATTCTTATACATTTGAATTTGGTTTAGTTGGTTCTGAAGAAAAACAACGAGGCAAAGTCTATAAAGTTGATTAAACTTTCGTTTTAGAATATTTAAAGCTCCAATCTTGGGGCTTTTTTACTTTTAATCCGTTAAAATACTGTGTGGAGCTACTTGTGGAGATCCCTCGTTCCTCGGGATGACAAAACTGTGAAGAAAACCTTTGTCCATTTGCTCCTCTGTTTCTTCGCAACTCAAAAAACAAAAATGTTTCTTTTACATTTCTATTTTAAATAGTATTTTAGAACTCTAATCTAACCACATGAAAAATACCATTTCGCAGAGAGTTGCTGACTTTTTAAAAGGATATCCGCCGTTTAATTTTTTGCATCAGAGAGATTTAGAAAAACTGTCTGAACAAATTTCTATTATCTATAAAGAAAAAGATGCTGTAATTTTTGCTGAGAATGACAAAACGCACGACTCTTTTTATGTAGTCCATAAAGGTGCTGTTGCTTTGAAAAAAAGCACTAAAAACACCGTTTTAGACATGTGTGATGAAGGTGATATTTTTGGTCTTCGTCCGCTTTTAGCACAGGAAAACTATATTATGGAAGCTGTCGCGCATGAAGAAACTATTTTGTATGCCATTCCTATTGCAGTTTTTAAACCTTATGCGCTGGAGAATAGAAATATTGGTAATTTTTTGATTGAAAGTTACGCTTCAAACACCCGAAATCCGTATTCAGATATTCATAAAGATAAATTGTATGGTGATGATTCGTTAAATGAAAATCTTCATTCCAGCAATCATTCTTTTGATTTAGCTCCAATAAAATACTCTAAAAAAATTGTCACCTGCAGTCCGTCAACAACGGTAAAAGATATTGCCAAAATCATGGGCAAGAAAAAAGTGGGCGCTATTTTGATTGTAGATGAAATGCTTCCTATTGGTATTTTGACAGATAAAGATCTTAGAAATAAAATTGTTACAGGAGATTTTCCAATCACTACTACAGCCGAAACTATAATGACAAAACCTGTTATTACATATCCTAAAAAAATGACGGTAACTGAGGCACAAATGGCAATGATGAAAAGTAATATCAGTCATTTATGTTTGACGAAAGACGGAACGGTAAACACAAAAGCGGTTGGGATTTTATCGAAACACGACGTGATGGTTGCACTTGGAAACAATCCAGCCGTACTGATAAAAGCGTTGAAGCGTACCAAAAAAATTAAGGAAATAAAGCCTATTCGAAACCGAATTATGCAATTGCTTCAAGGCTATCTGGATCAAAATATTCCGATGACTTTGATTACCAAAATCATTACTGAACTTAATGAAGCCTGCACCACCCGTGTTATCGAAATTTGCATAGATAAAATGAGCAGTCCGCCGCCAGTAAAATTTGCATGGCTCGCTCTTGGAAGTCAAGGAAGAGGCGAGCAAATGCTGCATACCGATCAGGATAATGCGATTGTGTACGAAAATGTAAATGAAGTTTTTAGAGATGAAACTAAAATCTATTTTCAAAAATTTGCGGGACTTGTGAATAAAGGTCTTTTTGAAATTGGCTACGATTACTGCCCTGCCGAAATGATGGCATCTAACCCAAAATGGTGTATGAGTTTGGACGAATGGAAAGCCCAAGTACATCATTGGATTACAAATCCTGGTAAAAATGAAGTACTGCTTTCGTTTATTTTCTTTGATTATAGTAAGACTTATGGCGATTCAGAAATCGTTAATCAATTATCAGATTCTATTTTTGAAGACGTAAAAGCAAATCCGATTTTTTATATGCATCTAGTGAGTGGTGCTTTGCAAAGTCCATCTCCTACTGGTTTCTTTAGACAGTTTTTGGTGGAACAAGATGGCGCTAACAAAGATAATTTTGACATTAAACGAAGAGCTTTAATGCCTTTAACAGATGCGGCGCGTGTTTTAATTTTATCACATTCGGTAAAATCAATCAGCAATACGGCAGAGCGTTTTGAAAAATTAGCTGAATTAGAACCTAATAACAGAGAACTGTATTTATCCTGTTCGTATTCTTTTAAAGCCTTATTAAAATTTAGAACGAAACAAGGACTTTTACATCACGATTCTGGACAGTTTATTGAATTAGAATCTCTAACCAAAATGGAAAAAATTAAACTGAAACGTACTTTTAAAACCATAAAAGAACTTCAGGAATTGATTTCAGTTCGTTTTAATATTTCAAATCTGGTATAATCATGAGTTTATTCAATTTTTGGAAAAAAGAAGAAAATAATCTATTCGACGAAAATATTACAATCGAAGAAACTCGTTTTGTTGTTCTGGATACAGAAACGACTGGTTTTGATTATGAAAACGATCGAATGCTATGCATAGGCGCATTGGTTCTACAAAATGGAATTATTAATGTTCAGGACAGCTTTGAAGTATATCTTGAACAAGATCATTACGATAAATCCACCGCTCAAATTCACGGAATTTTAAAAGATTTGCTTGTCAAACGTCCAACAGAATTAGAGGCTTTGCAACAATTTTTAGACTTTTTAGGAGATTCAATAATCATTGCACATCACACTATTTTTGATGTTACGATAATTAATAAAGCTTTAGAACGAAATGGACTTCCGCATTTAACCAATAAAACTTTAGATACCGCGTATTTGTATAAAAAGACTTTAATTCAGTCGCATTTGTTCGAAAGAAAAGATCATTATACTTTGGATGATCTGGCAGATAAATTTGATATTTCAAAAAAAGATCGTCACACCGCTTTAGGCGATGCATATATAACAGCGATTGCTTTTCTTAAAATTGTCAAGAAGCTGAGAGAGAAGAAAGAAGTTAATTTAAATCAGCTTTTTAAATAGTTTTAAGTTTTTTTTATCAATCTTAAATTTACATTTAAACAGGAATATTTACCATTTAGTAATATAAGACTGATAATTATTAGCAAAAAGAAAAAATAGTCATAACATGTATTTTGTTTTTGAAAGATAGCTTTGCTCTAATCAAAAAAACAAAACAAATTATGAAAGCTAACTTCTTAAAATCAATTACTTTACTTGGAATCGCAGGTCTTTCTGTAATTTCCTGTCAAGATGATGACAAAAAATCTTCAAACGATGTAAATGCCAGTATCGATTTTACTTCTCACTCAAAAGTTCCTGCATTTGTATATGCAATGCCTGGCTTCGAAAACATAAAAATCAGTACTTTAATTGCAAGTTCAGATGTGCTTCCAGAATCTCCTTCTTTTGTTTACGGAGCTCAGCCAGATGGCGCTGGATTAATGAAAGATCCAAATGGAGATGGTTATATTATGATTACGAATCACGAAATTCTTCAATCGGTTTCGAGAGTTTATTTAGATAAAACATTCAAACCTGTAAAAGGTGATTACCTAGTTGATGGTGTTGGAGGTTTAACTCGTTTGTGTTCTGCAACTTTAGCAACTCCAGAAATTCACGGATTTGGTCCTATCTTTTTAACTGCTGGAGAAAGCGGTCAGGAAAGCATGGTTCACGGAATCAATCCGTTGGGATTATCTTCAGACAAAGCTAGAACAGATAGAGTTTTACCAGCTTTAGGAAAAGCAAGTATGGAAAACGCTGTTCCATTACCAAAGGAAGCTTATCTAGGAAAAACAGTAATTCTTATCGGAGAAGATCAGTCTTATGCTACTTCACATGTAAGTGCAGGACAATTGATTATGTATATGAGCACAGTTGGTGATTTGTCTAACGGAAAATTATACGCTTTAAAAAGAACAGACGGAAATCAGGTTGAGACGTCTATGACATTAAACAATTCTTATCCAGTTCAATTTGTTGAAATTCCGAATGCTAAAAACTTAACTGGAGCTGTAATTAATACAACTGTAAACGATTTAAAAGCTATTCGTTTTTCAAGAGTTGAAGATGTTGATTATAGAAAAGGAAGCGCAAGCAACAATAGAGAAATTTATTTTACAGCAACAGGTCAGGCAACTAATAACGCTCCAGTTGATGGCTACACAATGTGGGGAAGAGTTTATAAATTGAAAATGGATGCTGCAGATCCGCTTAAAGGAACTTTAGAATTAGCGGTTGAAGGTGACAGTACTCCAGGAACTGGAATTATTAATCCGGATAACTTATGTGTTACTGAAAACTTCGTATACATTCAAGAAGATGGTGACAGCTATTATGCTGATGCTAAACACGATTCGTACATCTGGCAGTATAATATTGCTACAAAACAAAATAAAGCGTGGTTAAACATGAACCACAAAAGAACTGATGTAGCTTGGAATACTTTATACAACCAGACTGGAGAAATGAGATTTGGAAGCTGGGAATTTGGAGCTATGCAAGATATTTCAGACATCATTGGTGTTCCAGATACTTTCACAGTAAACGTTCATCCTCATACTTGGCAGAGTGATGCTTTTAAAAATGCTGACGGTTCAGGAACTCAAACCAATAAAGAGGGCGGGCAAACTGTAATTATTAGAAACGTACAGCGATAATAATTTCATTCAAAATCATAAAGCAACCCTTATTTTTTGATAAGGGTTGTTTCTATTACAGTACTATTATGAAATTAAACCATTTTTCATTTCTGGTTATAACACTTTGTTTGTTGTTTTCATGCCAAAAGAATGAAGATCCTAAATCATCTATTAAACAAGATTTACTAATTGATTTAACCAAATTAGACAACGAAATCATTCATTTTCAAAAGCTTGTAAATGACAATTCATCTCAAAAAGAGATTTTAGAGCAATTCAAAAAATCACGTCTTATTTACAAAAAAGTCGAATGGGCAGTTGAATATTTTATTCCAGAAACGGCAAGATTTATGAATGGTCCGGCGTTGGATGAAATGGAATTGGAAGAAAATAGATCTTTTGAACCACATGGTTTTCAGGTTATAGAAGAAATGATTTTCCCTGAATACAAGAAAGAAAGTAAAGAAGATTTGATTAGAGAATTGCATATTTTTCAATCGAACATCAAACAGCTGAAAAGTACTTTTGAAGTTATTGCCATAAGTGATGATTATGTTTTAGATGCCATTCAGCAAAATGTTTTTCGAGTTATTGCTTTAGGAATTACGGGTTTTGATAGTCCGATTTTGCAATCATCAATTCTAGAAGCTGGAGAAAGTTTAAATTCGATTCCAAATCCTCTTGAAAAAATTAACAGCAATAATAAATCATTAGTAGATTTAAAAAAACTAGTATCTAAAGCACAAAAGTATTGCCAAGAAAACAACAATTTCAATGCCTTTAACCGAGCTGTTTTTATAAGCGAATATTTGAATCCGATTTCAAAAAAGTTAAAAGCTTTTCAAAAAGAAGAGCATATTAAAAACGTAAAGAAAAGCAGTCCGTTAAAGCCAACGATTGAAACTTTATTTGACAAAGATGCTTTTGATGTAAATGCGTTTGTACTTTCGGAAGAATATAATTTTACGAAGGACAAATCAATTTTGGGAGAAAAACTGTTTTATGACAAAAGCCTTTCTAAAAATAATGATCGAAGCTGTGCAAGCTGCCATCATCCTGAAAAAGCATTTACAGATGGACTAAAAACAAATCTTTCTCTAACAGGTTCAAATCTAGCACGAAACACTCCCACCCTAACTTATGCTTCTTTACAAAATGCTCAGTTTTGGGACATGCGTCAGTTAGATTTAGAAAAACAGAGTGTTGATGTTATTCAGAATAAAGATGAAATGCATGGTTCTATGGATAATATTCATGCCAAAATTCTCTTAGATCAAGAGTATATAAAACTCTTCAAAAAAGCCTATCCCAAAACTTCAAAACCAGAAGCTTGGCAGATTCAAAATGCAATTGCGAGTTATGTTAGATCATTAAATTCATTCGATTCCAGATTTGATGAATACATGAGGGGAAATGAAAACAGCCTTAATAATCAGGAAATTGAAGGAATGAATCTTTTTATGGGAAAAGCAAAATGTGCCACCTGTCATTTTACGCCTTTGTTTAATGGAACAGTTC
>Ga0182006_1000399_pt1 | contig 35276 bp, 23 predicted proteins | sample Sormic07211104_1_FD_123022 | JGI IMG/M metagenome (GOLD analysis project Ga0182006, IMG submission 123022) | Rhizosphere microbial communities from Sorghum bicolor, Mead, Nebraska, USA - 072115-104_1 MetaG | ecosystem: Host-associated > Plants > Roots > Rhizosphere | place: USA: Nebraska...
GCTGACAGAAAATAAAATAGCTCGAGAAGCTATTACGTATCGCCATGAAATTACGCCTGGAGATGTTGGCTACATTATTCATCTACACGGCACGATTTATAGCAAAGAATACAATTTTTCGACTGATTTTGAAAAGTATGTCATCAAGACTTTTTACGATTTCTTAGAAAAATATTCCCCAGAAAATGACCGAATTTGGATGGCCGAATACAACAACAAAATTGTAGGTTGTGTTGCAATCGTACATCAATCCAACGAAGAAGCGCAATTGAGATGGTTTCTTCTAGATCCTGCTTTTAGAGGTCTCGGAATTGGCAAAAGATTATTGACTGATGCTGTAGATTTTTGTAAAGAAAAGAAATTTAAAAATGTTTTTCTGCTTACCACAAACATGCAAGACAAAGCGCTTCAAATGTATAAAATGATGGGATTCGAGCTCACAAAATCGGAACAAGTTCAGGAATGGGGAAAAACGTTTTATGAGGAGCGATATGATTTGAAATTTTCTATCTGATTAAGCAAACAGATTTTAAAAAAACATAAAGGCTTTAGCCAAACTTTTAAGTTTTGACTAAAGTCTTATTTTATTTGATACCCTCTTAAAACGGTTTGAAAACTTTTACTTGCAATTTACATCATCGTATTAATACGTATACTTGCTTTTATTAAAGCCAAAGCTGATATTTTTGAAATATGAATGTCTTTTGGCTGATGATGTGAATTCTGACTTACCAATTTTACATACTCCTGTCCTTGCTCAGACTTTTGAACATATTTTACAGTAATGTATTCTTCCCAATCATTTAGTTTTACACTTAAAAGGTACATTTCGCCAAAAAAGATATTTTCAAATTCTGTTTCCTTATACAATATAATATCTCCCGATTTCAATAAAGGATACATGCTGTCTCCTGTTACAGAAATTGCTCCATCACATTTTGGAAGATTCGGAATTTTTATTGTATCCAGAATTCTTTGCGGTTCTCCGCTACTAAAAAGTTCTCTTAAACCTGCAACCGCTTCTAAATCATACAACGGTATTTCTTGATTTGCATGAAGCGAATCGACTGTTTTTCTATCACTATTCATAACCACAACGCTAGTATTTTCTTCTTTAATCATAGGCCCGTTTCCTGTCAAAAGCCACTCTGAATTGAGGTCTGGATAGTAGTGTAATATTTTACACGCTTTATCTGTTCCCATATTACTACTATTATCTAAAAACTTATTAGAAAATCCTAAATCATTACAAAACTTATACTTACTAATCCCTTTATAATCAAGATATTCCCGCACTCTTTCAGTTGACCCCATAAAAAGATGTATTATTTTACGTTAAAAATTTGTTTTCATGTATTATTTTACATTATATTTGCAAAGTAAAGAAAAATAAAATTGAAAAACAATAGGTTAAGCCAGAAAATATTGAGCAACAACAAAATGAAACAATTTTAAACTAGACACAAATAACTGATTTACAAAGAATAAACAATACATATTCGTAAAAAGAAAAATACTACCCTAAAACACAAAAAGAATGTAAAATACTACGAATCTAAAAATAGTTCTTTACAAAGAATCTGAAAACAAGAAAATATCATTAAATCTTAATCCAAATTGAAATGGGAACAAATCAAATCAAAGAAAAAATTCGGGAACTGGAAAATTGGCTGATTGAAAATCCTAATAGTCCTGAAAGAAGTTTAATCGAATCTGACATTAAAAAATTAAAAAATCAATTAGAAGAAAAATTATGAATAAAATACAAATCGAAGAACGTATCGCATTATTGTATTTGGCACTTCAATATTGCACAGAAAGAAGCAAAACTTTTACAGCTGGAGAAAGAATCTGCATTAATCAGGAACGTTTTCAATGGATGCATATTCTGGATGATGAAACTGCCTCTCCTCGTCCTGTTTCACCAAATATTGAAAGCAAAATAAAAGAGGTTTCGAAACTTGCTTTGCACCATAATTTCAAACCTTATTATGCAGATCCATTTAAAGAAGAAATACTAATTTACTAAAAGCCAATTATTATGAACACAACAACTGCAAACAATTTTAAACCTGTTATGGACTTAACTCAATTTTCTGCCCAACAATTAAAAGAAGCGCTTCAACGAGTTGAAAACAAGAAGAATGAAGAAAGAGATGCTTATAAAAAACTAGTAGCAGAAACGATTCCAAAAGCACTTTCTAGATTACAGCAAACTTCTGAAATGATGCAGAATGCCAAAACGGAAACTTTCAGGCTGTTTGAAACTATTCTGGATCTAAAAAATCAGGTTTATGGATTTAAAGAAAAGCAGATGTCGCACACTTTTTCTAATGACAAAGAAGAAATTACGATTGGATACCGCATTAATGAAGGTTGGGACGATACGGTAACTATTGGTATTGAAAAAGTACAAAACTATATTTCTTCTCTTTCTACCAGTAAAGAAACTGCTTCTCTAGTCAAAATTGTTTTCAATCTCCTTAAAAAAGATGCTAAAGGAAATCTGAAAGGCTCCAGAGTTTTGGAACTTCAAAAACTGACAAAAGACTTTAACAATGAAGAATTTACAGATGGAGTAGAAATTATCGCATCTGCTTTTAAACCTGTACGTTCAAGCTGGTTTATTGAAGCTTGCCGAATTGACGAAAATGGTGTAAGAGCTAATATTCCGCTTTCGATGTCTTCTGTAGATTTTTTACAAGGCTATGCTTTTGATTTCTTTAACCAGCAAAACGAACAAAACCATGCAGCTTAATCATGACATTTATTTATCACTGCTATTAACAATCCTGTTAATTCTAACCAATTTAAAGCCGATCCTTTTATTTAGAGAATGGTTTTATTTCAAATTAAAAACAACTTTTAAACAATACCTGAATGAGCGTAAAAATAAAGCCAATTACAGATCACGAAAGCTACAAAGTAAATGAACATACGATCTTTAAAGACGGACTCGGGAACTGGAATTGCAGTAACGACTTATCCAAAAAAGAACGTCTGGCTTTTAATCAGTACGAAAGTATTGTGATCAAAAATCCGAGATTCAAAAAACACACAACAGCCACTTATAAAGGCTAAAACGACCTCCAAACCTGCAGCTAAAAAAAGCAGGTACATAAAAATGGTTCCTGTTTCTTCTTCTTTCTGAAGAGAACCAGGAACCGATAAACGGGCGATTTCTGCCCTTATAATAAACAGCCAAAACTCATTCTTTCTATTGGAATCCAAACCTAAAAAGGTTTTGGAAACAGGATTGTCATGCGGGGTTTGCTGACCTAAATTGTTAAATAAATCTTTAACAAATACAACCTCAGAACGAGGTTCAATATAAAATGGCATCGGGAAGTAAAAACCATTTATTGAATATGATCAAATGGTTTGGCTGTCTTAAATATGATGTCTTTATAATTCAAACTATTAACTCTTTTTCAAACTTCGTTCTCCTTAAAACTTTTCTTTTCTATCATTCAAAATATTATCTCTCATGCCTATATCCTCAAACAGAAGTCTCGGAATTCAAAAAAATAAATTAATGCGTTACAAACTCATTAAAGAACTGTATCAAAAACACAAAACGGAAGATATTCCAACTACTGTTGTATGGCGTAAATACGTCTACCCAGTTTATCCGATTTCTAGAACTACTTTGTATGAAATTCTATGTACACCTATCACTTCTGAACTAAAAAAAATTGAAGAACTTATGAGCAATCAGGAAAGGTCTTCTTAATTCATATTAAAGAAAAAATCATTCTTTATTTATCTTCAAAAGCATCCTTATTGTGATGCAAAGATGAAGCATTTACTTCATCTAAAACGACTTCTGTTCGCTTTCCTTACAACCCTGTAAAGCCCTAGAATACAAATGTTCGCAGACCGTGCAATCATTTTTTTTAGGGCTTTTTTCACCCAATCTTTGCAATCTCAAAAGGAAACAACCGCGCTCAAAAACTAGAAAAATTTCCAGTTAAGCTTCCTCTCTAAACAACGCTAAAGTTGTTTTTTGAACAAATCATTTTTAAACCCAACATTCAACTTTAAACACATTCAATGGAACAGTTTTTATACCCCACTCTAACCGCATTTTTTGCCGCTTTTATTACTTGGTTTTTCTCTATGCGAAAATCACTCGCAGAAGACCGCGCAGCCGAACTCGACAACGCCGTAAGTGCCGTAAAATATTACCGTGATCTTCTAGACGATATCACCGCGAGACTTACCGCCGCTACAGAAACAATCAAAAAAATGGAAACACAGCACAAAGAACTCATGCTGATCAACCAACAATTGGTTGATGAACTACAAAAATTTAAACAATTAAACGGAAAAAGCTCATGACACTAGCTCAAAAAACGATCGAAATCGCTACGGCACAAATTGGTGTCGAAGAAATGCCAAGAAACAGTAACGCAGGACCAGAAGTCGAAATTTATTTAAGAAGCGTCGGACTTGGCAAAGGATATGCCTGGTGCATGGCTTTTATCTATTGGTGTGCACAAAAAGCTTCTCTTCAGATGAATGCTAAAAATCCTTTAAAGAAAACTGGTGGTGTTTTAGATCAATACAATTCGAGACCACTTTTGGTAAAAAAGACACCTCAGCCTGGAGATGTTTTTATTATGGATTTTAATAACGGTACTGGGCATGCCGGATTTGTCGAGAAGATTGCCGGAAATACAATTTACACTATCGAAGGAAATACCAATGATTCTGGAGGTCGAGAAGGCTATAAAGTAGCCAGAAGAAAACGCGACATCAAGAACGTTAAAGGCTTTTTACGACTCTAAAAACAAAACTTACAAACCCAATTAATTATGACTAAAAAACTAAAATGTCTTGTTTTTTTTCTTTTCATTATCCTGATCCTGATTTCCTGCCGAAGTCCGAAACCAGTGCAAAATGAAAACAAAATTCAAACGATTACCATTACCGAAACTTTACACGATACTGTTTTTAAAATTGCAAAAGACAGCAGTTCTTACAATGCATTATTAGAATGCCTTAACGGAAAAGTAATTCTTAAAAATGTTATTCAGGCCGAACCAGGGCGTACATTAAAAAGCCCAAAGGTTCGTCTTGATAACAATAAACTTCAAGTAGACTGCAACCTGAAAGAACAAGAACTCTTTGCGCATTGGAAATCGAAACAGGTTAAAGATATTCAAGAGAAAACGATCACTATTACCAAGTTTATCAACTATCTCACTTTTTGGCAAAAAGTACAAATCTGGCTAGGGAGATTTCTGCTTCTTATTCTCCTCTTTTTACTTGGAAGATTCATCTACACAATCTATAAACCTGAATGGTTTAGATAAAAGATTCTATTACTAATTCCGCATTAGAAATAACTTATTTTTTTAACACATAGAAACATAGTTTCTCTAGAATAAATTAAAGAATACTAAAGAGAAATAAATTTCTTCCACATAGCTAATGATTGCTTGAAAATAAGTGAAACGCCTTTTTAGATCACTCTAAATCTATGTTTCTATGTGTTAAAAATTATACCAACGAACAAATAATACTTAAAATATGTCCGCAAAATCCCATTTTTTTATAGAGTCGGGAGGTTTTCCCGCGCAGTTGTCAAGTCAGGGCTTTGGACCTCAATCTGAAACTGTTTTCAACCTGACTTCTAGATTTTCTTTAGACGCGCCCAAAAAAGCCTTTTCGATTTGCAAAGGAGTTGTTTTGATCCAGCCTCAAACTGGCAATCCTGATAAAGTGAATCTAATTCTTCGTCCTTACAACCAGCCATTTCCTGGATTGAACATCAAATATTTTGTTTACAGAGGTTTACAGAAAAGTGATTTTTTTACTGATGATACAGAACCTTTAGTTAAGAAGAATGAAGGATCGTATTCTGATTTTATTGACAAAATAAACATCGATTTCAACGCTTTTCATAAAGATCGTGTAAAAAAAGAAGGTGAAACAACTACACCTATTCCTGTTCCTCCTTTCACTGCTAAATTTATTGGCTATGAGAAAGAAAAAGACGATGATATCACTAATGGAATTTTCTCAATCCCGCTTTCTGACTTCTTTTTCAAAGAATCCAAATTTGTTGCAGCTGGCGATACTTTTGACGAAAAAGACGATTTCGAATTGCCTCTAATCGATATTGGAAAGTCATTAGGAAATTTTGCCGAAGGCGAATGCGGAATTGATGTTGTCCTAAATTACGGCGATTACAAACATGATTTTGACAATACTGAATTTGCTTTCAATTTAGAATATGCCCGCAAACCTTTTGCAGAAATTACAGTAAATGGAGAGACTCCTTTTAAACAAAAATTACAGCGCGAGCAAAGCACGCAATTTATTGATATTGCAGCTTTTTATGGATTATTCGCTAATGAAGACAAAGTTGAAACAACTACTTCTTCAAACGAAATTATTGCAAAAGCTGGAACAGCAATTTATACTGATTTACTTTTTAATTTCTTTAATAAAAATAAAGTTTATCTATACATTCAAAGCAACAGACATCGCTCTTATAACTTTTATAATAATTATACATTATCAGAAACAAATGATAGCAACATTAAAACAGGAACATCCGATAATTTAATTGAAACAAATTATGGAAATTTAAACTGGCCAGTTTTAATTTTTGACAATAATCAGTTAAACTCCAATGATTATAACGACATATCTATAGCATTAACTACCTCTCTAAGTTATGAAGAAATTGCGTTATATATTTTAACTGGTTCTATTAGTACTGAATCCGAAAGAGACTTTGTAATTAAAGAAAATCTTTTAGACTTAGAAAATAATAGTTTGGACTCAACTTTTACTAAAACAATATCGTTTAAAGTTCCTAATATTAATGAAGGCGGACAAAAGAAGAATATTAGTTCCTTAATCAGATTTACATATATTGGAAAAGAATTGGATTTTTCTTCTGCAAATAACTATACTGTTTGGAGCGATAAAAAAAGACATTCTTTATACAATAATATTTTCCCAAACTTAACTATTACGCCCGTTTTTAATAGTAGTCAAAATTTCGTAACAGCTTCTTTCAATAAAGAATCTTTAATCAATTATAAAGGATTCTCTAATTATATGAATGAGTCAGTTTTAAATGGTCTAGTAGTTTTTCAAGAGGGAAAAAAAGATGTGGTAAATCCTGACTCTAGCATAGAAACTTTTGCTAAAGAAAAAGTGTTATTCATCGCAAAAAAAATTGAAACTTTAGATGAATTCTTTCTTCATAAAACCGAAGTGTTTGCACAAGGAGTACTTGCAAAAAAAGCAGATATTAATTCTAGTTTAACGGATTATTCAAATTACTTTTCTTCATTGTATGGTTCTAAAGATTATAATTTAAAACATTATTTAATTGATGATTTGGGTGCAAATATTAAAGTTCTCTCTTTAAATCTTAAAGATAATTTCGATTTTGATTTCTACAATTTAGGCATAAGTAAAGATGAATTGGATATTTTGAAAGAATTAATCCCAGTTAATTCATCAAATGTTAATTTTTATCTAAATGAGGAAGTCGAAAACTCAATTAATAACGATGGAATTGAAGGGTACTTAAAATATTCGCTCGGAATTGTTTTTGAAGATGTTAATGGCATTCTTTCAGTTACCACGCCTTCCTCTCCAATTTTTGTATATGGTATTAGCCATAAATTTTTAACATCAATGGAATATACAGATTATGAAGAAAAATCAGTATTACAAACAATTAGTAACGAAACTGAAGTTATATAAATTATGAAAGAAACAACAAGACTTTTAGAGCTTATAAAATATTTTACATTAGTAAAACGTTCAATAAGATTTACTGCAAATGCAGATGCTACAATCCGTGAGATTACTAATTCAAAATACACAAAGAAATCAGGTTACTTTAATATTGAAAGTATTATATTAGATTATGGTTCAGATTATTTTTCTTCATTACAAGAAAAAGAACAGCACATTTTTTTTGGAAAATGTCCTATAAATATTTCTGGAAATTATGAAATCCCCAAAGGTGCTAGCGAATTAATGACACCTGCCATCACACATGATTATGTGCAACTAGGAAAATCTTTTAAAAGATATATTTTCCCATCAACTACGGATAACACATATACTCAAAAATATAAATCTTATAATGAATGGCATGATAAAACTCTAGTAGATCCTCACCAAAACTATTATCGTACACGTTCTTTTAATATTCTAATTGAGCAAAATAGCGTGGATTCTTTTAATAGTTTTTTAAACGAATCTTATTCTCAATGGAAAACCAGATTTGACCAAGCTAAAGAAGATGCTAAATCGGGTAATTTTTATTATTTCAGTTTATTTGACCCTAGAATATACAAATATGAATTGACTTTTACAGATAGAATAAGAATATTAGAATACATGATTTATTTGATGGATTGGCCAATTTTTGGCGATCGAGATAATGTAGATGTAAATGAGCTATTCACCTCCTTAATTAATAATACTAATTCTACAGATAGTGTAATGTTTTATAATTACATGTTTCAAGTTAATCCATTAACAGGAAAGACATATTTACAAGATTATAAAAATAAATTATCCAATAAACTTTATAGTTTATTAATATTTGAATTGATGAGATCCTTTTATGAAACAAAAACAATAAAGGAATTATCTGAAGGGTTTGCAGAAAATTTATTATACCCTATTGGTTTTTTAGATGAGTTTAATATTATCGGCGTACATTATTTGGATCTTGATGATAAAAATGCAAAAATAGAAACTTTAATTAAGTCCAAAAGGGGAATTGAATATAATATTGAATTAATCAACATAGATAGATTAAAAATTCATATTATTTCAGCTTATCAATATCAATTTAATTATCCAAAAGGCAGAGTAGATTATAAAAAGTGTTCATTTGGAGACGGACAAACTATTTTAAATTTTGATGATATTATATACATATCTCCTTATTTTATGGACACTGATTTCAAAGGTCTTAATATTCCGTATGGTTGCATAATACCCATTCCTGCCTTTGCTTTGGAAAATTTTATTAACCAAAATAATAATGAAGAAAGTATTATAGATTTTATAGGAAAAATAGCTGTATTAGCAGGGGCAGTCTTCCCTATTTTTAATTATTTCGGAGGTATACTTAAATATTATAATGCAATAGGAGTTGGCATTACAGTTATAGGGAATATATTTAATTCAGGACTTAAGAATCAAATAGAAAAATATGACAATTCTAAATCAACCCCAGGCCATCCTAGTACAAATGCTCAGATCTTTTTTAGTTTGTATTATTTATTTTCATCATTATATGTATCTAGTGGAATAGTATATTCAATATTAAAAGAAGAGAATAAAATCAAAACATTGCTTGAAGTTGAAAACTTATTAGGTGCATATGCTTCTATTTCTGATTTTGAATCTTTTATGACAGAATTTCATCCGGAAGAAAATTTAGAAATCTTCAATAAAATAAAAATTGAAATGAATCAACTGCAAAAAGAATATAATAAATTTAAATACCTGAAAAATATAAAATAGAAGAGTTATATCATAAAAAAATCCCCTGTAAATTATTAAAAATATTTTTGAAGGTTTTTTATTACATATATCTTATATTTGGTGTAAAAAAATCAATTTAAAACTAACAATGGAAATAAGAAAATTTAGCAATTTAATTTTTAGTCTTTTAGGAATTTTTATAGTCTATAGCTTGCTTTTTAAATATACGATAGGAGCTCTATTTGGCATTAACAAATTATCCGTTTATCAAGAATTTTCACAATTTTCATTAAACTGGAATATTTTTTTCATTATAGTACTATGCTTTACAATTTTAATAAAAAGTGCTAACATTTTGACTTACCTTTCTTATCAAAAAAATTATATTGTTGAACTAAATGAGACAAATCAGTATCGTATTTTAAAAATTATATTTGTAACATTCAGTCTTTTTCGACTGGTTATTCTTTTTTTTACTTTTCAGGAAATCAGATTTTTGGACAAAATCTTTTCAGAGGCTTCACTAATATTTTTCTTTACAGTTTTATTTCATAGGACTGTAGTAAAATTTATGATTCATAAAATTAATTCTTATTCTAAAATACAATCAAATTATATTTTTATTTTTTCAATGATTCCAATTCTTTTCTATTTTTATTTTTTCTGGGATTATGGATTTGGCTCAGGTTCATTAAATATTTTTGAATTCGTTTTCCGCCCTATCATTTTTTTTATTACTTTATGCTCCCCATTAGTTTTTAGATTATTATTAGAAAAAGACAGGTCGATTACAAATTATCATTTTGCTTTCATTCTATTTTTTTGGAGTCTATTTCTATATAATCTACAGGAATTTTTATTAAAATTTCCTAATTACAAAAGAGATAATATGTATCTCATTAAAGATTTGACATTTCATGTGATACTTCCTTTATTATTTTTAAGTCTTCATTCAATTTTTGCAAGAATCAAGACCATTTCAACATTGCAATTCGCATTGTTCATATTAGGTATTTTATTAGTTTTTTGTCCTATCGTTAGATATTTAAATGGGACTTCTTTCGCAATGTATTTATATCTTATATCAGGCGTCATTATTTTATTTTTATCCCAAAAGACTGCTTTTCTTGATAAAAGACTTGAAAAATTAAAGTTTAAAAATAAGATAAGAGCTATAGAACCACTTTTACAAAATAGTTCTTCATTTTTATTCATAGCTTTATTATTTCTTACAACTTTAAAGTACTTTGCTACATTTTTTGATTACAGACCAAGCTTTACTGATTTAGCATCTTTTGCTCTTGTCCTAACTCAATTAGTTACTATTGGAATAATAATATCGAAAAAGAATTTAAAAATAGATAATGTAGATGATTATATAAATATTACAATCACGTTCTTTTTAACATTAATATTCTGCAACAATTATTTATGGTACTTAAGTTCTCTAATTTTTAGCAATCTTTCATTTTTCAGTATTGACACTGTGTGTTTTATAGTCTTGTTGCTCGCAATAATATTATCATCATATTTAACAAAATTGATAAAAATCTTATTACCAAAAAGTTATTTTAAAGGTTTCCAGAGCTAGAAAAAGCTCGACAGCGCAGATTTGCAAAAACCTCCGGTCGCGCAGATTTAGCTTAACAACGATAACCTGATCGCGCAGATTTACCTCCGCAACAATAGCGAGGATCTGCAATCCGTGCCCGCAAAGATTGGTTAGTCCTCTATCTTGTCCTAAAATAGATTTACAAAAAATAATAACAACTCAGAGATCAAAAAACTTTGAGTTGTTTTAAAATCAAAAGAGAAAACTAAATCTCTTAAACTCCAAAAAATTACATTTAAAAAAACTCAGGAAACTTAAAACCATAAGTTTCCCTACTCTATTATTGGCTATATCTAAGTCAGTACACAAACCTATTTTTTTGTTTTACAACTCTGTAAAATAAAACCCTATTGTGACGCCACTAACACAATTTTTAATCATTCAGATTACTTGCAATCATCCAAAATCAACAACTGTTTGTAAGTACCAATATATCTGAATGAATTACGGTAATCCCCTATAAGCCCAATTAAAAGCCTGTAAATTATTTAAAAACCCGTAAAAATTAATTAAAAATGAGTACAAATCACAACAGAATCAGAGTGGCAGACTTAGAAACAAATCAGCCAAACAAAATTTTAAAAACAAATCAGAATGGTGAATTAGAGTTTAGCGATTTAAAATCAAGCACTCAAAATTATAATGTATATAGTGCTATAATAAACCAAACAGGAACTAACCCGCCAACTGCTACAGTACTAGAAAACACTATAGGTCAAATTATTTTCAGCTACACTTCCAATGGCACATATACTGGTACACTAATGAATGCTTTCCCAGAAGGAAAAACATTTTTTATAGCTACAGCTCCAAATAGTGTAGGAAGTAGTAATATATTTTATGTTGGAAGAATTGATAACAATACCATTAATTTGGCCTTTAGAAAAAATATGACTGCTTTTAATGAAATTAAAGAAGCTATGTTAGAAATTAGAGTGTATCCATAAAAAGTATAATGATCTGCACGCAAAGCATCTCTAGTTAAAAATGAGTTATAACTTTATCTTTTATCATAATTCCTCTAGAAACTTATTAAAACCGATTTTTTCCTGAGTAGATGCTATAATTTCAAAATATAAAAAGTTCAAAGACAAAAAGTCTTTGAACTTTTTAAAACATTTTTTTCTCAACAAACAGAATTGGAACTTAAAACTATAAGTTTTTCATCCCTTTATTTTTTCCTAAAACTTAATCTATCTGTCACCCACTCTCTTTACAACTCTGTAAAGCCCTAGAACACTCATGTTAAACCACTAAGCAGCTCTTTTTTAAGCTCCAATTTTACACTCATCTTTACACTGTCAAAAGAAAAAAGGGAATAAAAATCTCCTAAAAAACAAAGTCTTTTAAAAAATTACTAGGTGAATAAATTGCTCAAACTGCTTAGAAAAATTCCTAAAAAGATATGCATTTACACCTACCTCAATGATTGGTTGGATCTAACTACAATTTAATCATTCTGAATACGAACAAAATTAAAGTCAAAAACAAAATTAGAATATGCCAACTAATCCAATTCCTGCGGTTCCGATTCCTACAGCAAGATATTATCCGAGATTGTCCGAGATAATCACTGTAGACGATTTACCAGAATTCTTATCGTTTGTCGAAGATGGCTTGAACTCCATTTTTGATAAAATTCATTACAAAAATTTACAATATTCAAAAGGATATCGTGGTGATTCTGCCTTTTACAGTCTTGATATTGTTTCAAGTAAAAAATTGGCACTCCCGCTCCCTTTTGGTCTAGGTCTGGTTCTTAATCCAGATCTAAAAGACAATAATTCTTCTATATCATCATTTCCCATTACGTTAGAATATCAGTGGGAAATTCTGGCTTTCTTAAAAACATTCAGCGCCAGCAGCTTCTCTTTTTCTATGGAGGATTTTTATGCTGTAGGACTTCAGGTTTTCCGCATTAGCGAAGAACAGGTTATTGCTCACATGATGAATATTTTTGTGGAAGCTGAAGATGGAAGAACAAAATACGAACAGCTTTTAGAAGATATTAATGATATTCAAAATACTGATCTGAAGTTTCCCACAGGTGTAGAACAATCCATTGGCGGTATTATTGACCTCATCAACAATAGTAATGTAATTACAAAATCGATTCCGTTATTATTATTTGGAACTTATATCGCTAGAGAAGGATTTACTTTAGACGAAATCAAGCAAAAATTGCAAGATTTCTACAACATTGTAGCTCCAGACGGAATTGAAGCTCACATTAAAAGAATTATTACTCCAAAAGCAAAAGCAACTTTAGCTTTAAGTGCCGGTATTGAGTTTCCAAGAAATATCTTAAAACCTGTCGAACCTAATGGTTCTGATTATGGTAATGGCAATGAAAAATCGATGTTTATATTCGGTAAAGCACAATTGTATGCTGATACTGAAGAGGGTATTGGTTATCAATTAGAAATGGGAGGATCACTTGAGCCTAAAACTGCCATGATTGGCAATACTGGTTTGCTTCTTCAATTAGACACTTTAAAAGTCGATTTAAGCAAAAAAACCAATATTCAAGAAGCTGATGCTGACGGACGCCCAAATGATTTTGTTGGAGTTTATGCTCGTGCTGTTTCAGTAACTCTTCCTTCAAAATGGTTTAATAAAGTTCCTGAAACTCCAGGAAGCACAACTCCAACACTACAAATTGGTGCTTCAGATTTGTTAATTGGTACAGGCGGACTTTCTGGAAATATCTATCTGGAAACAGTTCCAAGTACAGATGGTGCTTTTAGTTATTTTAATGACAAATTCAATTTTAATTATCCAATCGCCATGTTCGAAAAAAACGAACAAAATGGTGTGACCAATAAAAAAGAAATTGCTGATTACTCTTCTTTACTTGTCTTTTTGCAAGAATTGAACACTAAAAAATTACCTTATGCATTTGATTATCCGTTATCGTTAACAACTATTAATGACTCGACAACTTATGTTTTTACTGATGCTAAAGATTATCAAAGCTTTCTGGCAGAACTTTATGACAATACACTTTGGAAAACTATTGGTTCTGAGAAAAAAGGATTCAAAGTAGGCTTCAATAAATTTGATATTACTTTCAAACAAAATAAAGTTACGAACTCTAACATTAAAGGCGCATTAGAAATTCCGAAACTTAAAGAAAAAAATGGAGATCCATTAAAAGTTAATCTTGAGGGTCATTTAAACGATGACGGAGACTTTAATCTTACTGCTTCTTTCCCAAAAGAAAATAAATTAAAAGCAAATCTATTTGACCTTGTAAATATCGATTTCCACAGTTTTGAGCTTGGCAAACAAGATGAAGATTACTATTTAGGAACGTCTTGTTATGTTTCTTTTCCTGAAGGAACTTTAATGGGAAGTTTATTAAAAGGAAAAGGATTTGAAGTTGAAAAACTGCGTGTTTATAGCGATGGAAATATTGAAGTTGAAGGAGGATCTATTCCTATCCCTGCTAGTCTTTCTATAAATCTTGGACCAGTTCAAATGGCGGTCACGAACATCAATTTTGGCTCTACCCAAATTAACGGCCGTAAATATAATTTCTGGGGATTTGATGGTGCAATCAGCATTAATCCGCTTGCGCTTGATGCCCGAGGTGAAGGGATTAAATTTTATTACTCTACAGATGGAGGTACAAAAGATTCCTTTTTAAGAATCCAAACTATTGAAGTGGATTTAATCATTCCAGCAACAACTGATAAGCCTGTACTTGCAATTATTAACGGTATGCTGTCACTTCCTAAACCTGGTATTGATAAAGAGTTTGTGGGCGAAGTTTCATTAAAGTTGCCAAAAGCAAAAATTTCAGGAAGTGTTGGCATGCGTTTTATGCCGAAATACCCTGCTTTTTTAATTGATGCTAGTATTGATCTTCCTGTTCCTATTCCTCTTGGATTTTTAGCCATTAATGCCTTTAGAGGTTTATTAGGATTTAGATATGTTGCCACCAAACAAGCTGTAGGATTAACAAAAGACGATACTTGGTATGAGTATTATAAACATCCTAAGCCAGGTATCAACATTAAAAAATTCAGTGGCCCACCAGATTCTATGCAATATAATACGCCGTTTTCTATTGGGGCTGGAGCCACTTTTGGAACCGTTGCCGATGGCGGACATGTATTGTCATTGAGAGCCATGCTTTTATTGTCTCTGCCTACTCTATTTTACATTGAAGCAGGACTGAATGTTATTTCTTCACGATTAGGTTTAATTGAAGATGATCCGAGCAATCCGCCGTTCTTTGCTATGGTTGCCTTTGGAGATGATTCCTTAGAATTAGCTGCGGGAGCAGATTTTAGTATCCCGAAAGACAGCGGACAAATTATTAAGCTTCATGCCTTATTAGAAGCTGGATTCTTCTTCAAAAATCAAAAGCCTTGGTATGTAAATCTTGGCTCTAAAAAAGATCCGATCACAGCAGAAGTTTTAACCTTATTTACCGCAAAATCTTTTATCATGATTTCTGCTCAAGGTATCGAAGCCGGAGCAAGATTAGATTTCAAATTACAGCAGAGTTTTGGCCCTGCCAAAGTCAAATTATGGGCTTATCTGGAAATGGGCGGAAAAATCTCGTTCAAACGTCCTCAAATGGGCGGTTACATTAGCGCTGGTGGAGGAATTCAGATTAAACTTTGGATTATTAATGTTGAAATTGCTTTAGATACCATATTCTCTGTAGAATCATTTAAGCCTTTCTTGATTTATGCCAGACTAGACCTAAGCGTAAAAATAAAAATTGGTTTTGTGAGGGTTCGTAAAAACTTTACTGTTGAACTTCAATGGGATATTAACCGAGTTATTGATCGTACACCATACAGTCCGCTTCCAAAAGGAACTGTCGGAGATGGCGAAGATGACAGAACATTAGAGAATGTCAAAGGAGTTCATATGTTGACCAATCAGGCATTTGCTTTGGATTATTTCAAATCTGTTGGTGAAAAAAACTATGATAAAGACAAACTTTATCCAGACGGTACGCCAAGGCCTGAGTTTATTACCGCAGTAATTCCTTTAGATACTTATATCGATATTAAAATGGCTAAAGGATTAGTGCCAAGTACTGAATTAGCCAAAAAAGTTGGTGGATATACGGGTGAAGCCAAAAACTATACTGATTTGATGCCTCCTGAAGCGACATCGAAAGCAGGTAGAAAATTACGTCAGGTCAAGCATGAATACGGAATCAAATCGATCAATTTAAAATCTTGGAATGGCTCTGCTTGGGTAGATTATCATCCTTTTGAAGCAGTTGTAAAAGACACGGAAAGAACTCCTGAGTTAAATAAATTCCCTTGGGCACATTGGCAGAAAGCTATTGACCAATATGATTCTATTCGAGTATTGGCGACAAATCCGTTTTCGTTTTTAAGTGCGGCAGAACCAGGTTGGCATGTTCCTGAACAATTGGGAATTACGTCTACAAAATTGTTCTGTGCCACAACAGAAATTGAAAAACAGCACATGGATTTCCTTAATAAACAAATCGGGAAACGCTATTATGTACCAATGCAGTATGAAGCTGACAAAATTAATGGATTGTTTTTCAGGCTTATTGGAGAACTTCCTTTAATTGTAGGCAACTACACTATGGAAGGCGGTGATTTTATGAGCATTACTGCTGGTTCAAATAATTTTGGATACCGCAGATCTTTATCATTTAAAAATGAAAACGAATTAGAAATTATTTTCCCTGAATCTGGAATTGATCCAGAATTAAGGCTTACAACTCAGGCAAAAGAAGTAAAAATTACAGCTTATACTGCTACGTTTAACGACGGTGATAAATTAGTATCCTATATACCTGTTGGCTTTAGTAAAACTAAGACAGGCGTATTTTCTGAAGAACAAACTTACTTGAAAGCTGAATTTTCGAATGCAATAACCTTATACACTGAAGAAGTTGATGGACAAAAGAAAAAGATAGATAAAATTGTAATTAGTCCTGTTTCTGCAAAAGCAAAACGTATTAGAGAAATTAGAAATGAGATTGCAGCATTATTTAATGATACTTATAATGAGCGAACAGGAGAAACTGAAATTACGCTAACAGATCCTGTAAAAATTACTAAATACAATTCGTTAATGACTGAATTGACAAATCTGAAATTGAATGCTGGTAATGAAAATCCTAATGCTGAAAGCAATCCAAATGCCTTGACTTTTACTCATTATTATGGTTATAATGGAAGAGCTTTATATGATTTTGATCAGGTAATTAAATTCAATGATTCGTATGTGATTACATTCCATCCAAAAGAGGATGCTAAAACTACTATTCTGTTACATGTCAATTCTGATGGCACTATTATTAGAGAACGTTTAATTAATGGAGTTGTAACTTCTCTGCAGGTTGTAAATGGCAATTTAATTGTAACTCAAGCCTTAAACGCAGAACAATGTAAAGGAATTGGAGAAGCAACAATCGATCTTGATTTTATTGTAGGATGCCTCTCTCCTATTGCTGCAACAGCAATTGTTGAAATGGATGAAGAACTAAATCCGATTTTAGGAACACAGTATTTGAATACTTATTCTTTAGGCTTTAATAAAGTATTGCCATTATCCAATAATGACTTGCTTTGGATTAATACATTGTCAACTGAAACTCAAATCAATTGGATTAAAGGAAGCGACCGAACTTTGGTGTATCGTTCTAAAATTAACGGAGAAGCAATTAAAGTTCTTCAGCATAATGAAAATGAATTTAGTTTGATTACCAAGGATAAAAAAGTTATCCGTTTAAGTGTAAACAATATATCAAAATTAATCACAGTAACAGATACAAAAGCAATTTCTGCAACTGAAATTGTTGAAATTGTTGATGCCATAATTGCGAATAATAAAACGCTGCTTTCGGTTAAATTATCAAATGGCAAATTTGCCTTGGCACAGATTGATGGAAATGCGCTTTCATTAGTAAAAAATGACAACATTTTTGATTCGGCAATTTATTTATCAAATCAAACTTTAAATGATCATTCCGTTTTGGCTTACAATACGCATTATTTATTTGTATTTAATGAGTCTTTAACCCTAACGAGATTAATCAAGAGAGAAACGAATGTTGCTGATGCTTCTATCGTTCATATTCAAAATGAACCATCTGCAAATGAGATTATGATGCTTTCGAGCAAACCAAAAGAAAAGGGAGTTTATTTCTCATTGTTTAGTGATGCATTTGATAACTGTTCTTTACATCCTGCCGAACAAGTTTCTGTAACTGCTTCGACAGCTGCTCTAACAAGCGGAAGCATCAATTATACAGTATTGGATTTAATTAGTGGATTAGATTTTAGAAGAAGCATTAAAACTTCAAACATAATTACAACTGATGCAATTATTTGTTCAAGTCTAGTAAATACTGAAGATCCAGAACTTGATTATACCACCTACATTCAGAGAGTAGATTGGTTTAGCAAAGAAGAGTATTATCATAATAAAACCATTTTGGATATTCCTGCTGTAGCTGAGGAGTTACAAGCGATGAAAAATGCTATAGAAACAACTGTACAGCCAATTTGGAGACCAAATACGACATATTGTTTAGATTTTACCTTAACAGATACGGTTGATGATAATAAAAAGAATCCAACAGAATTTAAATATTATTATGGATTTAAAACGCTTGGGCCAATTGGGCACTTCCCGGTTAAGGATCCTGAAGCAATTGATCCACAAAATCCGCCAGCGAAAAACGAATTGACAGCATTGTCTAAATCTCCGCTGACTTCATTAAGAAGTTATCTAGATTATAATCGTTCTTATCCAAATGCAGATGGAAGTTTATTACAATCTAAACCTTCATTCTACGGCAACGAACAGTGTGACATTTCTTTATTCTTTACGAGTACTTATACTTCACACATGTTTAAAGACTGGTCTCCATACGGAACTGGAAAACCTGAGATTCAGGGAAAACTAAATCTTTTCATCAAAGATCCATTGACTGATCTGCTTATTGAATATCCAATAAAACCATTGGAAGAAGGACAAGAAGAAATCGCTTATCCACAACCGATAGAAAAAGATAATAGCGAAGAATGGACCGATGATAATGATCCAAGAATTCCATTGGGTGTTAGACTATTAAACAATTTTATTAAAGATCCTTCTAAGACGCGATGCACTCTTGAATTAGGAGATCCTTTAAAACCAAAATCATTAAAATACAAAACAACTTTAACCAATTTAAAACCTTCTAAACTGTATACTGTTTTAGTCAATAACTTTTTTGATGGTGCGCAAATAGGAATTTCAAGCGAAAGCAAAAATATCCTCGTTCATCACTTTGGATTCCAGACTTCACGCTACAAAAATTTTGAAGAACAAGTTCAGAGTTATTTTGTTGATAAAGAAAAAACAAAAGAAGCTTTATATGATGTGAATGTTAATCTAAATCAGGAACGTATTGATGCTCTGCATTACTTGATCGCTCCTAAAACTGATACTGCTACAAATGCATTGAGCGATTCAATGGCAACAAAATATCAGCATTTGTTTGATCGTGCAACCGAAGGAATCTTAAAACTTTCTCCTCTTGATCCTGCACAAGGCACTGAGATAAATAGAATTATTGATACAAATACTGGAGCAACGATAGCACTTTTAGTTCGAAATCCAGAGCCATTTAATATTCCGAAAATGCCTTTAGAAGAAATTCAGGATACTATTTCTGTTTTAGATGAACTAGAAAATCCAATATCAGGATACAGTGTGCTGCATTCAAAAGACTACTCGCAAGCTTTGATTATGCATAACAGCAAAACCATTTCTGGAATAGAAAACTTGAAAATCAGGTTTAAATACAAAATGTGGAATAACGAAGGAAGTGGTTCTTTAACCAATACTCTTGATACGCAGATACTGCCATTATACAATACAAATCTTTAAAAAAACAAGAAAAAAAATGAGTTCTATAAATCTTCAGGAAAACCAGCTCTCGGGCTGTGCAACTTATGTAGCAATTGTAGTCGACGAATCTGGTTCGATCAATGGAAGCGAAGCACAGCAAATCCGTGACGGGCTAACTTCATTTATCAATTCTCAGGCACAAAGTAATATTACACTTTCGTTAATCGGAATGTCTAACAGCGATACCGCTGTTAGACCCGATAACGTTATCCAGAAAAAAATTTCGAGTAATCGTCAGGATTTTATTGATTGGATTGATTTATATGGTCTTGGAAATGAAAGCATACAATCAGATTATTGGGCTTCTGGTTTAAATGTTGCCAAAAATTTATCTGTTACTCCAGATATCGTTTTTGTAGTTACTGACGGTCTGCAAGTCAATAATTCTGAGTTTTTAAAAAATCTGTTTACTGAGCTCAATCTTAGCTCGAAAGTTTTTGTGTACGGAGTAACAAGCTCGTTTGATACTATTGAAGAACTAACTACACCGCTGACAAATTTTTTAGGAAGAACACCAATTTTAAAAAATGATCAAACATCTGCTTTAAATTCAGATTATATCAGAGTTTCTGATTTCAGTACTTTAGGAAATGAATTAAACAGACTTGCAACCAACTTATCTGATTTACAAATTGGCTGTTTTCCTAGCGTAAGCATTATTGATGACAATTTGGTTTATCCTTCATTAAAGAAAGGTATTAAAATTAGTAAACCGTCCGGAACTTTAGTCCTAAAAAACAAAAGTCGAGTTGCGCTGACTTTAAGTGGTGGAACAAAAATTCATAAAGAAAAAAATCTAAACGGGCTTATTTTTAAGCTTGACAATTCGGTAACAATTCCAGGAAAATCTGAAGTAGAAGTTCCAATTCGAATCGAAGGGAAAACTCTAGCGCTTGGCTATTTTTCAGCTCTAATAGATATAAACAGTATTTTTAATCCTTTAGGAATTAAGATTGATTTTAATGTCGGCAGAGAATCAGCAATCATTGATATTTCCTCAGAAAAAACAAATCTGCAGTCAGCATATTTACAAATCGCAGCAGCAGGTTCAAGAGGAATTGACAGTACAAAAGGAATTCATCTTCGATGGATGCTGAATGGCAAGTTAGGTGATAATCACCTTCCAAAAGGTGAATTATATAATGGGACAAATTCTAGTTCAAGCTTTAACAAACCTGATGACTTTGTAAAAGTCTACAGAGCACCTTATACAAAAATTAGTCAAACTTTAGATTTAACCCAAAATCCAAATGTTGTTGATAATAGAAAAGCACTTTGGATTTATAAAACAGCAAATCCACAAAGATCTGTTTATGTTAATTTTAAAGATGATAAAAAATATAAATTAATTAAACTGGGCATCGATCCATTAACTAATCCTGTTGCTTTTATGCAAGCTTATGGAAATAGTTTGATTGAGATTGAAACCAAAACAGATTTATTCTTTGCGGCCGAATTAGATTTTTCATCTTCAAATGCTTCAAAAAGTGTAAAACTAGAAACTTTATCGGTCGCTGAAAACAAAATCACTGCTTCTAAAAATGTTAGCAGCCGTAAAATCTATACTTCAGAGCAATTAAACAATACGATTCGTGTAGTTGCTGAAAATGGAAGAAGTATTCGATTTAAAGCTAATTATTGCCTTTTAAATGCTATTCAATTTGAGTTTTATTCAGATTTCATTACTAATGCGAATGCTAACGGAGACTGGATTTTAAAAGGAAAATATGGTCTTGACACAGATGATTTTAAAGTTTTTGAACAACTTGAACCAAAATTAAACGCTGTTCACGGAAAATGGTTGAAATTTAATGATGGTGAATATGTAAACATTAAAAACTATAAAGCAAAATGGAACAGACCAACGGTTGAAAATGATATTACGGATGAAAGCATCAAAGATATTGTACTGGAATATATTGAGTTAAGTAAATCCGGTAATTCTAGAGCAGAAAAAAATATCCCTTTTGGTGATCGTATCCCTATTAATGACCCAAAAGATGGAGAAGTTCAGGAATATGCTGATAATTTAACCGAAATATCGTATCTCGATCTTTTGAATATTGCAGCAAACGATTATCACGTTGCACGTATGTTAGGTTTGGGCTGTTTAGATCTTGATGAAGAAGTTTATAATGGCGAGTACATTTACTTAACAGAATATACCACTTTTGGAAGTTTAGAAGATGGCATAGAAGGAAAAGAATTACAACATCTTTCAATGAGTATTCCAACTTCCGTCCATACAGAACGTATGCCTCTTCCTGTGCAGTTAAGCAAAATTGTTCCAGGATTAAATGTTGATTCTGATGAAAATCTAAATAACAGAATTACAACTCCTGAAGGCTACAGTTTTGACGGAAAAAAAAGGTACGTGAGCTTGTTTATGGATGATATCATGGATTTTGATACTGTAACTACAAATCCTAATTCACAAAATGACTTTTTCAAATCATCATTAGAATATGATGGAAGTACTTTTACCTTCCCTGTCTATTTAGGAATTGATCATAAAATTGCTTCTGAAACAAAATGGAAAAATCCAGAATTATCACATGATGTTGAATACAAAAGTATCAATCAAAATCTAAAAGAATCAGAATTTGAAACTGTTCCAATTAACATTCCTGAGACTGGAAAATCAGTTCTAAATGCTATTCAGGAACAAACTGGAGAAAACACCTATATCTATCAAGGATACGGAATTAATATTTTCTCTAGAGCCACATCTGGACGTCAAATTAGCATTAAATCTGATATTAAACCTACCAACAATCTAATGCCTCCGAGCAATATAAATGCTCTTTTGGTTACAGAAGAAAATCCGTTATTGTTTACTTCTCAATCAGAACAACAATTATTAGGCAAGATTACTGGTGCAGACAAAACATTGGTGAGAATTATGTTTGATTATTATTCTGCTCAGGAATTGTTAAGCTATCCGGTTCCAGAAGGAATGTCTGTCGAAGAAGCAGAAAAGAATAAAAACTCTATTTTTCCTAATGACAAGGAAATATTGGCAGATCATTTTAAACTGTATTATAAAGATGGGCTTCCTGAAGTTGAATATGGTGAAATTGAAATTATTGACAACGATACTGCCAATAACCTTACTGCAATTGTAAAAATAAGAGAGTATAAAATTATCAGTAGCGGACAGGAAATTAAAATTGGATTAAATAATTCTAATAAAACGAGATTTGACGGAGGAATTCTAACGATTGGAGATCAAAACTATCTGATTCAAAATATCGAAGTTAAACTTAAAAAAGATGAAAATTCTAAGGATATTTTTGATTATGCTCTAATTGAAGTACTTAAAAAAGAAGTAACTGACAAACTACATGCTGATGGAGATGCAACGATAGATTCTGAGCAGATTCAAAATATTGAACTTCCTGAAAGCAGATTGTGTACACTAGTGCAAAACATGCAGACAGCTTCTAACTGGCATCAGCCTCAAATTGATTTTACAATTCAATATCCTGAAAGCCTAAATGCTATTCATCGTGAAGTTATTGATCATACCAATGAAAACGGAGAGAATCTGCAAGTCGAAAAAACAAGAGGGGTTTGGAATAAAGCTGTAATTGAAAGAGTTTTTGAAAATTCCTATGAAATGGATGAAAAAGGAGAATACAAAGTAAATAAAGAAGGTGATCTGATTCCGTTACGATCTGGAAAAAAACATTTAGGATTATATAAGGTTATTTTTAAAAACTTTAGTTTACCTCAACATCTTCAATTTAAATTGGAGAAAGAAAACTCTGTGGAATGGTCCAATGGTATTGTGAGATTGTTTACAAAAAGTGCTTTTAAAGCAGGAAATCCTGTTCCAGTAAAATCGAGAAAAGAGTTTAAAGTTTATAAAACAGAGAACATTGGCACAACTGGTGATTTGGTCTTATACATTGACGACCCAGATTTTAAACTTGGTAATTACGTCACACAAACCATGGCTGAGGATTATGATGAAATTTTAGGTGCCGAAGATGGTCCTCGTGAAGAAAATGAGTCGCCAACTTACCCTAACGAGTATGTTTCTCAATATGTAAACTACTATCCAAGCTACAAGGTTTATTTGTATGCAGATCCTGTTTCGGGAATTACAAAAGAAAATATTCAGCCAAGAGAAAATGAAAGTACGCACTATTCTAGTTTCGGAATCAGTACACATTCAAAGCCAGCTATCGGTTACAAATCAAAAATTAGTATTCCTTGTCCAATGTATGCTGTCAAGGTTGAGAAAACTGAAAAACCTGAAGAGATTATTGGAGGCAGTTTGTATGCAACCCGTCCAGATTTTTACAATCGTTCGACTTTTACTTTCACTACTAGGTATAATCGAGAACGAAAACCTTATGGACTATTGCATTATAGAGCCAATGATGAAGATTTGTTGAATGTTTTATACAAACCAACAACGGTAAGTACAATTCGTGAAGAATTGAACAAACTAGGAGGAAATGATGAAATTGATTTCAACAAACGATGGGCAGACTTTTTAGATTTTAATGGACTTGCAACAAGAGGTCAATATGATGTTTTTCCAAAAAACAACCCTGAAGAAAACTATCAATTTCCATTGCCTGACAATGACGAATTTATAGAGTTAATTAATGATTTTATCAAATGGCATAATCAAACACAAAGTACACAAGAGCCAACAATAACTTCGATTACATCATTAAATCAGATTCTAATTTCACAAGGAGTTCAGGAACCAATGTTAGCTGTTTATTTTATTGAACAAGCCATTCATAACGCCTTTGTTCCATTAACTGAAGTACCTGTAATTTATGACTATATCAAGGGTAATGAGTATGTGCCAGTTAATAAAAAACAAACCATTAAAGATAAAAACGGAAATGCTTTAAAACCATCTGATGCTGATTTTAACATTGCACCAATGATGAAAATGGTAAACGAAAGTGAAAACAGAGTCCAATTTACCGATTTTAATCTAGATGGAAACTCGCAAAATATCTATTTCTATGCTGTTCGTGAAATGGACATTAAAATGAATTTTGGAGAGTTTAGCGATTTGTTAGGACCTGTTAAACTAGTGGCTTCTACTCCACCAAAAACTCCTGAAATAAAAAGGATTATGCCAATTCTTGAAAATAAGGTGTTAGGAATTAAACCCGCTGTTCAGATTGAATTAAATGCGTATCAACCAGAGTACAAAATCAGGAAAATTAATATTTATCGCGCGAATACAATGCTCGAAGCTCAGTCAATAAGAACGATGAAATTGGCTAAAGAAATTGTAATTGATGAAGATACTTTATCTGCAGATTTTGAAAATGTATGGACCGTTTACGACAAATTTGAAGATTTAGAAGAAGTTCCTTTTGGCGACGGTCTTTTTTACAGAATCACGGTTTCTAAACAAATTGAGTATGCTGATCCAGAATCAACAACAGAAAATCGAAATATAAATATTGATTATACTCCGTCACAGCCTTCAAAAATTACAGCAACAGTTATTGTTGATAATGTTTCACCTGAATCTCCTGTTTTAGAAGCCTCTGGGACTGTCACAGGAACAAATGGAGGAATATTTACTTCTGTAGTTTTCAACTGGGAGAAAACAGTTTATAATGGAAAATATCATTTATACAAAATGAACGGTCAAGGGAATTGGGAGAAAATTCATGAAATTTCAACAAATCTCAAAAATGTTGCCTTACCCCTTCAGCAGACAAAATTAAAAACGGATGAATTGATTATTAAAAATGAAGACGGAGAAAGAATCTACCATCATTTTAAAGTACTCTCAGAAAACTCATCAGGCATGTTAAGCAACGATGAAAAAATCCTAACTCTTTAAAAATTAATAAATACCAATGAATCAAATCATTGGTATTTATTTCAGGTCTCATTAAAATATTTAAAAGCAAAGAAATAAAACTAAATAAAATGGCAACAAGCAGAAATGACTTTCACAACAAATTCAACAATGGAGATATTCCGTCGCACTTTGACTTTGTCGAAATTTTTGACAATTTCGTTCATAGAGACGATGACAAAGCCAATTTTCAAATGGTCGAAACAGGAACAGATAACCAGCATTACATTACTCCAGCGCTTTTAAAAGCAGCTTTTCAAAATGCAGGAATTATTGCAGGTAATTGTTATGTTCCTTACAAAGAATTTCAAGATAACTTTTCGGGATCATCTATTCAGCTAGATCCAGCTCCTATTACAGACAGCGCCAAAGTCTATAAAAACGGACAATTATTAAAGGAAATTGAAGATTATAATTTAAACTACGACAGTGGTGTACTTACTTTTTCTGCTCCTGTAAGTGGTCGAAATATTGAAATAAATTATTGGTCAAAAAATTTTGATACCGAAACTGAAGGATCTGATTATAATCCGATACTTGGAAGTTTGTCTATTCCTTACAAAGAGAACTTTGACGAAGAAACTTTTAACAATGATAAAATCACTTTAAAAGAAATACCTGTAAAAGATAGTATTAGAATCTATAAAAATGGCCAGCTCCTTCGAGAAGGTGTAGGTAAAGATTATGCTGTAGATTATAACAATGGTAGCATCACATTCTCTGCCGTAATAAGCGATCGTAATATCGAAGTTGATTATTGGTACAAAAGCACCGTGACTTTATCAGATTTAGAATTAAACACTAAATACGTTGACTTAACAACAGCCCAGACAATTGGAGGAAATAAAACTTTTACAGAAGCGGTTGAAGGTAAGAGCTTTATTAAAACCGGCGGAACTTCTAGTCAGTTTTTAATGGCAGATGGTTCTGTATCAACTTCTCCAGGTTCTGATTATGATGCAGGGCACTTTATTAGCATACTTTCTTCTGGAGGTTACCAAAAATTTAGTAATGGACTAATACTGCAATGGGCATATTTAACAAATAATTCTACTTCTTACACTTTTCCTTTAACCTGGCCTAATCGTGCTTTGAGTGTTGTTTTGTCTACCGTTAGAGACAGTTCTGGAAGTAGAGGTTTTAATCATGTACACAAAATTACATCAACATCATATTCTGTAATAATTGATGGAGATAATGGCTACATGTTCGCAATTGGGTATTAATCAAAAATTAAAAAAAATCAAAAATTATGTATAAAGGAACATATAACGAAAACGGAGATTACACAGGCTTTTATGTCGAAGGAATTCATAAAAATATTCCTAAACCCAATATTGAATTAACTGAAGAAGAATGGCAACAAGGATTGTCAAAAAATTATAAAGTAATTGAAGGCAAACATACTTATTCTCCTTTTGTTCAAAATAAAGAAGAACTTTTAATAAACTTAAGAACCACTAGAAATGCGCTTTTAATGGATAGTGATTGGACACAAGTCGAAGATGCACCACTTTCTAAAGAGAAAAAAACGGCATGGAAAAATTATAGACAAGAACTAAGGGATTTAACAGATTTAGCCAGTAGTGCATCAATTGTTTGGCCGGTAAAGCCAATCTAAAAAATAATCATTTATAATTCTCAAATGATTATACAATCCAATAACTATTCTTTATTAAAATAAATATGGAAGAAAATATAACATACAAACCTTTCGCTTATATCGATCAATATAATCCAGTAGAAGGCGAAACTGTTTACTACAATACGGAACAAACTTTAAGTAAAAGTAAAAATGATTGTGCCGCTGGAATGGGAAGTTTGGTAACGCTTACAGCTGAGGCGAATAAATTTGTATCAACTTCAAGCGTTAGTGATGCTAATGAACAAGCTAAAGAATGGTTAAACACTAATAGCCAATCATATTCAAATAATTTAGGAACATGTGTAATTGATACAACTCCACCAGACAGTTTTGTTTTAAGCGTAAATTCAATTGCTTTGGAATCATTTACATTAACTTGGGAAGCGGCTAATGATAATGTAGGAGTTGTATCTTATGATGTTTATATAGATAATTCTTTTTTAGTTTCAACTGAATACAACGTACTAACCTATCATGTCTCTGAACTTTTTTCATCTACTTCTTATCTAGCACATGTAATAGCAAGAGATGCTGGTGGAAATTCAAAAAGAAGTAATACACTAATAATAACCACATTATCTACATCCACTGAACCAATAACTCAAAAATTGCATGTAACGAAATCTGCAATTTTTGAAAATAAAAATAGTGATTGGTCAACCTGCCACAATGCAGATGCTGCACTAACTTATTATCAAGGTAATGCTTATTTAGGAGCTGCAAAAGATGCTTCAGAATTTACTCTCAATAGATACAGAGGAGCAATTGATACTTCTCTTATTGAATCAACACCAAAATCAGCAAAAATAAAATTTAAGTTCGCTTCAAATACAGTTGGAAACGCATTAACTTTTCATTTATTCTATTCCAACATTTTTTCTCTCCATGCATACTCTCAAGATTTTCAACTTATTGACTGGAACGACTGGGATTCTAATACTTTACTTGGCAGTGTAACAGTGGCTAGTAACTCAACTGCATACGTTGAAATAAATTTAAAACCTCAGCATTTCTATCTATTAACCCAGCGAGAAGGTTTTAATTTTTTCCTAATTTCAAATGGCGATAAGGAAGGCAATAGTGTCCCTACTACAAATAACAGACCTATACTTTCTACTACAGCAGACTCTGGTGAAATTTATTTAGAGTGTGAATTCTAATTTTTTCAAACAACTTAAATACCACAAAATGAGCACAAATTATAATAGAATAAAAGTTGCTGATTTGGAAACAAATGAGCCAGATAAAATTTTAACTACAAACTCCAGTGGTGAACTGGAGTTTAGTGAAATTAATAAATTTTCAGAATTATCTAACTTAATTACAACAATTAAACCTATTGTGTCTACTGTTTTACAAGCTCAAAATACTATCGGTTTTGTTAACTATATTAATTCTTTAAATCCGATTTTAACTGTAGGCCCCAATGAAATCGTAAAATATACAACCACTGATTCTGGACGAGTTTTTCAAATAAATCTTAGAGGGAGAAGTTTTGGAATTGGCCAATCGCCTATTACAGTTTCTGATGTTATTGAGATCACAGCTTTTTTAAATAAAGATATTAAACTGAGTAATTATCCATCAATTCGTAACGATGGAAATTTAACAAACAATAAAGTATTAAGTACAGATGTAAATGGAAACTTAAAGATGTATACTTTTACAAATTATCCCGCTCCATATATCAGCGATGCTTCACTTTTTTTTCTTCCGAGTAGCACCGGCAACTTAACAATAAAAGGAGCGTTTTTTACTCCAAGTATGACCGTTACAATATCTGGACATACTGTAAATTACTTAACATTTGTTAGTGACAATGAAATAATAGTTAACATTACCACAAGCGCAAACGAAGGAAGTTTTAATATCACCTTAAACAATGGAATCAGCACAGTTTTTAGTGGACGCCTACTGGTTGTCTTAGGTATTATTCATAAACCAGGAATTTCTGACTGGACAGTTATTAATGGATCTCCTAATTTAAATACTACTGGAGATATTAAATTAAGTTTATATGATGCCACCTGCTCAGCAACTTGTTTTACAATCCCTAGTGATAAAGATTTTAGAGTTTATTTTACATTAACAAGATCTCCTCTTGGTGCAACTTCTGGAAGTCCTAACGAACCTTCTATATCATTAATATCAGCATCGGACAATTCAGTAAAATTTGCAGCGCAAGTTTATTTAAATGGAGCGGACGTTACTTCAAACTTAAGAGCTTACCAAGCTTCATCTGGATTCGAATATTCTAAAGATATTGGCATTCTTGAAAGCTTTATTATGAAAACTAATCCTCCTACTTTTTACTTTGAACGCATTGGAAATCAGTATCTTTTGAGAGATTACAATACTAATGTTGTATTTACAGATATTTTTTCTGGTGATCTAAAAATAAAGGCGAATATTAGAAAATTTGACATTACTAATATTAGATATGTTGAGCTTAACAGCTAAATACTACTAAAAAATACCACAAAATGGATACAAATTATAATAGAATAAAAGTGGCTGATTTGGAAACAAATCAGCCTGATAAAATTTTAACTACAAACTCCAGTGGCGAACTGGAGTTTAGTGATATTAATAATATTAAAGCAGACAGCTACAATGGACTAGATTATGTAGAAGAAGGTAAAGCTTTGGATGCTAGACAGGGAAAAGTTTTAAAAGATTTAATAGATAATCTTAAATCCTTTTTTGAAACAATGTTTTTAGGAACTTCCAACGACCAAAATGTGTCTGGAATTAAAACATTTCTTAATGGTAAATTAGGTTTAAGAAATGCTGCAAACACTTTTACTTCTTTTTTTACAAATTCCAATACCGCGGCAAGAACATATACTTTACAAAACAGAAACGGGACTTTATTAGATAGTACTGATTTATCAACTATCAATTCTTCTTTAGCCACAAAACAGTCCGTTTTTACAGGAACTACAAACTACATTCCTAAGTCTTTAAATTCAACAACATTAGGCTCAAGTCGATTGATTGATAACGGTATTTCTTTTGGAATAGGAATAGTGAATACCCCCACAAAAGATATAACTTTAGGATATCAGATAAATAGAGAAATAGGAGTTGAAGAATCTAACAATTCAAATGAAGGACGTGATTTAACCATAACAGCTGGCAGAACCATAAATTATGCTCCTGTTGGGTTTGCATCTTTAAATGACATCGGACGTCCTTATTTTGGAGTTGTACAAACTGCAAATAAAGATATTTTAGCAACCTCTGGAAATTCAATTTATAAACAAGACCCCTCAACTGGATATTTTAATCAATCAATTAGCCTTAGCGGAAGTGCCAAAGGAATGTTTGTAGACGATTCCAATAATTTGTTTGTAATAGTTGGAAATAGTTTACAAAAACAGACAAATTCTGTGGGGCCATTTATTACCGAAACTGGAATAACTCCACGCAATTATATATATATTGACAATGCACCAAACGGAGATGTCTATGCTGTAATGTCTTACTCTGACGGAGGAGGAGCGACAAATGATTATATATATAAAAGAACAAATAATACAGGCGATTTTTTGCCAGTAAGTACTATTCAAGGAAGATGGAATTCTCTTGCATGTTCTAAAATTAATGGCTGGATTTATGCTGGACTGCATGGATCTGGGTTATATCAATCAAAAGATAATGGGTCTACATGGCAACTAATATATTCATATACAAATATTACTAATGTTGTTGTTTTACCAAATGGCACTATATATATATCGTCATTTTGGGGTGGATCCCCAAATTATCTATATAGTGTAAATGATGGAGTAACTTTTTTAAACTCTGGCAATCCATATCCTTTCGCTTTTAGTGTAATGAAATCTATTTCAAATGGAAATGTATACTGTTTTGCTCCTCAAGGAGCCCAAAGCATGGCATTACAAAGTAATTACGCTATAGGATCACCAGATTTAAATGGTGGAACATTAAAGCTCAAATCTGGAACAGGAAAAGGTACGGGGCAAAGCAGACTTCAGTTTTTAACTGGTCAAAAAACAATTTCAGGAACTGATATGCAAATCGAAACAGTAAGAGCATACATAGATGAAAATGGATATATGATTTGGACACAAATGCCTACTTATCCAGATAATGCTTCAGCAATTGCAGGAGGTCTTCCAATTGGCTGCGAATACAAAACTGCTACTGGAGATCGTAAAATAGTTTATTAAAAAAAATTTCATCAATGAACACAAACCACAATAGAATAAAAGTATCTGATCTAGAAACAAATCAGCCAAATCAAATATTAATTACAAACTCCAGTGGCGAACTGGAGTTTAGTGATATTAATAATATTAAAACAGACAACTACAACGGATTAGATTATACACAGGAAGGAAAAGCTTTGGATGCGAGGCAGGGGAAAGTTTTAAATGATCTTTTAAACGATTTACAGAACACTGTTTCTAAAAAAGAAGATACTGCAAATAAAGTTCAAGAAATTGAATCAAATAAAAATTCATCAAGTTCTTTTCCTAGTGTTAAGTCCATTTATGATTGGACGAAAAAGATTTTTAAAACATGGCTAACAGATATCGAAAATGTTTCTTCTGCAACCTATACTCTGAATGTTGAAAATATTAACAGAAAAACTGTTTTCTCTTCTTCAACTGCTGTTTCATTAATTGTCCCTTCTGATTCATTTTTACTATTACCAATCGGTACTAAAAAAGAAATTACAAATAGAGGAACAGGAATAATTACCATTGGAGGAACAGGAATTAATTTTATAACAAATATTCCATTAACCATCACAAATGGAGAATCAAGAGTATTAACAAAAATCGAATCTAATACATGGGTTGTATCTGGTGGCACAAAAAATTCACCTATGGTAAAAGGCGTTTATTTTGTTTCTTCTACAGGAAATGATTCTACTGCTGAACCCGAGAATCCAAATAAGCCTTATTTAACTTTAGATAGTGCAATAACTTCCTTTTTGTCAGATTCTAATTCTACATACATACAGATTCTTTCTCCTACGTCCTTTAATATTAATGTAGCCATGAATAATGGAACTACGAAAAAGTTTGATTTAAGAAGTGAAGTCTCATGTACAATAAATGTAAAATCTGTAAATGTTTACACCGTAAACAGTCAATATTTTAATGTTGACATACCATTGGGAAACATCTATTTTGCACCACCTACTCTCTCTGCAATTGGTTTCAATAATGCATTTGTAAGTTTAAAATGTAATTTAGTTGAGTTTTCTCAAACCTATCAGTGTGGTGCAGGAAACTCTGCTGATTCTAGCATAATCTGCAATACTTTAAATATTAAAATAACTAATGCAAATGGAATTTTTGCAGGAACAGGAGGAAATCGAAAAATATACGTAAAAGCAACAAATTTAAATTTTCGCGGAAAAAGCTATTTGGTTGGCCCATTCATGAAATTGACCTTAGATTTTGACAATCTGACCCACGATGATTCATTCTTGCTTTTAAATAATTCTTTTACAGCTGGAAATATTAATCATGGAAGTATTTCATCAGTAGCCCCTTATGCGAATACAAACTTTAGCTATCTGTATGGTAATAATGTTAGCATTAATTTTAAAGGGAACGCACGTATAAGTTCAAACATAAGCATAAATAGATTTAATTGTAATGCAAGTTGTATTATAACAGGAATTGCAAGTTTTCCAAATTCAGATCAATTTATTGCGGGTGGAAATAACTATCCTGGATTAATGTTTATAGATGCAACTATTACTGCTAAAAATCTAATTAAAGGCACTAGCTTGACAAAATTAATAATATTCTCAAATTCTACATTTACTATTCTGGGAGGATACTTCATTTCATATTTAGAGGTCAACTCCACAACGACTTATGATGAAATAACAGCTGATTTTATAGGTAATAATTACATTATTATCCAAAATGACAATCAATATATCACTTTTGATGAACCATATTGGCCGTCTATCAATCAACCTACATGGAATATAAAAAATGGTATTTTATTTACTAATGGATTAATCTCTTCTGGAGTAAATATCCTGCGCAGAAATTTAAACCAATATAATTCAGCAACAATTGTAGCCTAAAAACTAATACTCCAGTACCTAATAACTGGGTAATTACTGATGGAGGCATGTAAAAAACATCTTTTAAAGTTTTGTTTCCATGAAGTTCTTAAACAAACATCATAATATAAAAAAAACACTACAAAAAATGAGCACCAATCACAATAGAATAAAAGTCGCTGATTTGGAAACAAATGAGCCAAATAAAATTTTAGCCACAAATGAAAATGGAGAACTAGAATTTATTAATATTTCAGAAAATACATCAGATCCTGTTTCCGCAACAACTGCAGGTATTGTTAATAATACTGCTCTACAGGAATTAGGAGGTGCTGATAAATTAATTAACGGAATCAAGATTGGCAAAGGGAATAATAATAAATCAGCTAATACAGCGCTAGGTTTATCCGCTTTAGATGCTAATGCTGAAGGAAATTACAATACCGCTTTGGGTTGGAGTTCTTTAAAGGCTAATACTACAGGGGCTAGTAATACAGCTGTAGGTGTAGCTACTTTATTTTCCAATACCGAAGGCAATTATAATACTGCTTTAGGAAGATTTGCATTATACTATAACACTACAGGACAAAGTAATACAGCTATTGGCTACTCCGCTTTAACGTACAACATATCTGGAATTTACAATACAGCAGTAGGAAGTTCAGCCTTATACAAAAATACAGGATCTCTTAATACTGCTTTAGGCTTTAGAGCTGGGGGAGAAATAACTACGGGAAGTAATAATATATTACTAGGGTTTCAGGCAGGTAGAGCTCTAACAACAGGAATTAAAAACTTATTAATTGAAAATACCGTAAATGATGGAGTAAAAACAGGAAGTAGAAATACTATTTTAAATCCTTCCCAAAATGTTACTGGAATTGTAGATGGAAATAACAATACTATCATTGGAGGAGTTCTTACAGCTGATGTTACCGATCATATAATTTTGGGAACTGGAACCGGAATAATTGGATTCATTAGTGATAATACAGGTTTAACGAGAGTTCCTAGGCAAACTAATGCTTTAATAACAGCTGATACGACAGGAAAAGCTATAATCACAAAAGAATATTTAGCTATGAGCTTGCCTTCAATGACAACGGCAAAAGAAGCTCCAACTTCTGCTACAGCTACTGGTATAAAAGGAGAAATTAGAATTGATGAAAATTATATTTATACCTGTACAGCCACAAATACTTGGAAAAGAAGTGCACTAACAACATGGTAGATTAAGCAATCATTTTAAAGCAAAACTCAAAGCCAGCATCAGATGACAAAAAAGTCTTCTTATGCTGGCTTTATTATTAGAAAATAAACTGGAAGAACTTTTGATAACAATTCTTTCTAGAAGTTTGTAAAAACCTACTTCCTAAACTTTCCAACCCCATTCTGCAGCCAACCATAATACTCCTCAATATTCGGATTATAAGCTGACGGCTCTGTCAAATTCGCGCTATTATGATCTACAATTACATAAAAAGGCTGCGCATTTGCTTTGTAGGTTTTAATCTGTAAATCGCTCCATTTGTTGCCGATGGTTTTAATCTTTTTTCCTGTTGTTTTAGAAACATATTGTTCGTTTTCTGGAAGTTCTTTTTTATCGTCTACATAAAGCGAAATCAAAACCACATCATTGTTCAGAACTCCAAGAACTTTAGGATCTGACCAAACCAGTTCTTCCATTTTTCGGCAGTTTACGCAGGCATATCCTGTA
>Ga0182006_1000403_pt1 | contig 35045 bp, 32 predicted proteins | sample Sormic07211104_1_FD_123022 | JGI IMG/M metagenome (GOLD analysis project Ga0182006, IMG submission 123022) | Rhizosphere microbial communities from Sorghum bicolor, Mead, Nebraska, USA - 072115-104_1 MetaG | ecosystem: Host-associated > Plants > Roots > Rhizosphere | place: USA: Nebraska...
GATGATTATGAATCGCTGCAAGAGGGCGAATTAAGTCCGAAAGAATTTTTAAATGAGGTTTTGTTTAGCGGCAGCTATGAAGACATCAGCCCTGAGGATGAGGTGATCGATATATTTTTAGGTTACCATAGTTCTGATGGTGCAACACCTGAAATTTCAGATTTGGAGCTTGAAGAGGTAGAGTATGAGGAAGAAAAAGAAACAGGGAAAGCGCGTCTTTCTTATCTATTAGCTTATCATTCTGCTTGTGCAGGTTCAAGTTCAGAAGAATTGATTTCTGAGTTGATCAATTTTAAAATTGATCAGAAAGGTTCTAAGGTCATTTTTACTTTTATAGATTTGGATACCAGATCTACAGCAGATGAGTTTTAGCAGAGTGCATCTTTAGATTTATAATTTTAGAATTACACAAATGAAAATATTCATTATTGGCTCTGGAAAATTGGCAAACGCTATTTTGGGGGCTGATTTAGCATTTGCATCTTGCGAAGTTATTAAATGGGAATCCCGGTATCAAACACTAAATGAAAAGGCAATACTTGTTCATGCAGGCTCCGGACGGGAACTGAAAGAGGGTTTAGCGTTTTCTGCAAGAACGAAATCTGTGTTTATTGAGCTTTCTACTGGCCTGGAAACGGAAAAAATGATTCCTGAATTCCCATTGATTATTTGCCCGAATACTTCTATTCTAATTTTAAAGACGCTTAGAATGGTCAATCTATTTGGTGGAAACTTTGAGGATTATGAAATTTCGATAACCGAGTCTCATCAGTCTACTAAAAACACAGAGCCGGGTACAGCTTATAGTTTAGCCAATTCGTTAAAAGTACCGCACAGCAGCGTTGTATCAATACGGGATCCGAAAGTTCAACAGGATGAAATTGGTATTCCTTTGGCGTTTTTAAATGGGCATGCTTACCATAAAATTATTATTAGAAATGGTAATGACGAAGTAACGATTGAGACCAGGGTATTGGGGCATAGTTCTTATGCGAATGGGGTTAATGCGATTATTAAGGCTTGTTTAAATCATGCTTTAGAAAACAGGAGGTATACGGTTCTGGATTTGATTGATCATAAAATGTTGTAGGCAGTTGACGATCACTAGCCTTTTAGTGTAAGAGTTATAAGTTATCCGGATAGCTACAATAACTTGGTTATGGTTTCTACTATATATTCCAGTTCTGCGAGATTTGATGACGCAAAGCCCAGTCTAAGACTGTTCTTAACTGTTGATGCCTCGCCAAATCCGGATCCATCATTGATGTAAATGTCTTTTTTCAGCGCTTTTAAAGATAAGTCATGGATATCGATTGAAGGATTTGCTATTGCCCATACAGCCATACCGCCTTCGGGTACCTGAAAATGAATTTTGTCGTTGAGATGATGTTTCATCAAGTCGCAAAATACGTCCCTTCGTTCCCGATAGATCCGCAATGATTTACGTAAATGCTTTTGTATTGTGCCTAGTTTAAATAATTCTGCAATGGAATTCTCCAGCATAAAATCTCCCTGCCGGTCAACAATACGCCGCAACTGGGCCAATTGTTGCACCACATTTTCGGAGGCAACAAGATAGCCTACACGAAATGCAGGAGCAATGCTTTTGGTAAAAGATCCACAATAGATTACATGGCCGGTTTTATCTGCTGAGGCTAATGGCTGAAGAGGTTTATTCAGGTAATGAAAATCGTAATCGTAGTCGTCCTCAAAGATGATAAAACCAAATTCTTCCGCCAGGCTTAGCAACTGCATCCGCCGGTCCGCACGCATTGGAACTGTAGTAGGGTAGTGGTGATGAGGGGTGAGATAGACTAGCCTTATTTTCTTTACAAGGCATAGTCTTCGCAGTTCATCGACAATCATACCATGCTCATCCACAGCAATCTTGTGTACGATGGCTTGTGCTTCCAAAAAATTCATACTGGCTGCTTTCCAGCTGAGTTCCGTAACCACTACATGTTCTCCGGGTTTTATTAAAGCTGCACTAACCAGGTAAAGACCCATAACTGTACCACGGGTAATCAGGATATTTTCGGTACCGATATTTAAACCGCGCGTTTCTGCAAAATAATTGCATAGTTCTTCTCTTAATGATAAAGAACCTTTAGTGTCGCCATAACCAAACCTTACATAGGAGTTTCCCGCCAGGAGTTGAGTCCGATAAGCCCTGGATAGCTCGGGTAATGGAGCTAAACGGCTATCCGGATAGCCATCATCCAGATGATACTGCTGCGTAGTCTTGATCATCTTTCTTTTTAAATGATCTGCACTGCCAACAGAAAAGCCTGCAATTTTCAGGGCGTTAATATTGGTTTGGCTTTTGGCTGACAGCTTTTCCAGTTCTAATTGTGGTAGATTGCTGCTTACGAAAGTCCCATTGCCACCTTCACTTTCAAGCCAGCCTTGTGCTAATAATTCGTCATAGGCCCTGACGACTGTCTTTCTATGGACCTTTAGAAGTTCCGCCATTTTTCGGGTGCTGAGTAACCGATGGGCTACCGGCAAGGTGCCATCCTTGATCAGTTGCATTAATCGGTTGGCCAGCTGCAGATAAACCGGTTGAAGTGCATCGCGGTCAATAACGATTAAGGTAGCAAGTATTTGCATAGAGATTGGACTACTGAATATGCATAAACTTAACAATAATCTTCGTCCGATAAAAAATTAAGAGCAAAATAAAAAAGCAGGTGCTTTTTCTGGCACCCGCTTTCTATTGTTAGATTGCTTTAAGCAATTCCTGATTGATGAAGTTCAGTTCTTCACTATTTAAATCAATATCCATAGCTGCAGCATTTTGAATTGCCTGTTCTGCATTTCTTGCACCAGCCAGGACAACTGTAATTGCCGGCTGTAATGTTGTCCAACGCAATACCAGCTGAGATAAAGTGGCATTTTTACTAGAAGCGACAGGTTCAATGATATCGAGGAATGTCTTCACCTTGTCTAAATCAAATTGGGTAAAATAGCCATTGCGGTGATCATTATCTTTAAGTTTATCTTCTTTAAAGTATTTTCCGGTGAGTAATCCTCTTTCCATAGGGCTATACACAATAATTCCGGTTTCAGTTTCCAGGGCATAGGGTACAAGGTCCTTTTCAATAACACGGTTCAACATACTATAAGAAACCTGATTACTAGCCAGTTTAAATGTTTTTGCAGCTTCCTCCATCTGATCCACGCTATAATTACTTACACCTGCCGTACGTATTTTTCCTTGCTTTATCAATAACTCAAATGCTTCCATGGTTTCGCTTACCGGAGTTGAATTATCCGGCCAGTGTAACTGCAACAGATCAATATAATCGGTACCTAATCTCTTTAAACTTTCTTCTACTTCTTTAATGATATTGGCCTTAGAGGTATATTTAAATACTGGAAGTTTCTTTCCATTATCTTCTGCATCGAAAAAGAATTCACCTTTGCCTTTATTACTACCATCCCAAACCAGGCCGAATTTGGTCAGTAACTGTATTTTTGAACGGTCTTTTCCTTTGATGGCTTCGCCTATCATTTCTTCACTTAAACCAAAGCCATAAAAAGGAGCGGTATCGATGCTTGTTACTCCATGGTCTAGTGATGCGTGAATTGAATTGATAGAATCTTTTTTCTCATTGCCACCCCACATATTACCGCCAATAGCGAAGGCACCATGTGTGATTACGGATAATTCCAGATCTGTATTTCCTAATTTTCTGTATTCCATTTTTGATTTTCTTAAATAGTATTCCTGCCCTTATGAGCTCGGAGTTTCATGGAACAAAGGTATCTGGCTTTATACTATCATGGAAATAAGTTAAATTATACAGATCTATTAGAATTATGATCTTAATGTGGTTTGGAAATAAGAAACCATCAAAAAATGCTAGGCGTCACCCCCTTTAGCGTTGTGGCGCCCAACATAACGAGTATAAATGCTAATCTCTATTCCAAAATGCTGGTGGTTCTATTCCCAAGCTACGCAGATAGACTGTACCCTGTGCACGATGATGAATCTCATTATCGATAAAGTAAAGAATAGTTGAAAAAACCTGTCCTTCATATTGGCCAAAGGCCAATACTCTTTGCTGAAAGCGTTCCTCTGAAATCTGCGGCCAAAAGGTTTTTATTTGTTCAGTTCCTTCATCCCAAAGGCGAAGTAATCCTTCTTTTGTACGATCTTCAGCGCTGATGATATGTTGGTTAAAACCCCCTGTGTTTTCCCAGTTATCCGTTACAATACCTTGTATTCCAGGCCCTGATATATCAATGATTTCCTTCATCATTTCTGAAAAAGGACGCATTCCTCCAATACTATAGGTAAATAACTTATCGTCTGGAAATGCCTCTATTACACGTCTGGTTAGTCTGCGATGGCCCAGCCAATCATTCAGCATATTGGCAGAGGAAACAAATGACTGAGTTTCGATAGCTTCGGTAGTTGTGTTTTCGGTTGTCATAGTCTTAAAGGGTTATTAATGAATATTTATGTTTAACAACACAAAGAAAATACCCCTGACTGACAACCCTATGGCAGCCTATTTGGTGAAATTTAAATAAGATTTCAGAAATAAAAAAAGCATCTCTTTTGGAGATGCTTTAAATCGATCATCTATAATTTAGATGGTTTTCACGTTTGTTGCATTCAGGCCTTTTTTGCCGTTTTCTACTTCATACGTAACTTTGTCGTTCTCTCTGATAGGGCCCGCTAATCCTGTTACATGTACAAAGATCTCTGCATCTCCGTTTTCAGGTACGATAAAGCCAAATCCTTTTGACTCATTAAAAAATTTTACTGTTCCTTGTGGCATTGTATTTAGATATTTAAATAAATTATTACGGCTTCCGAAAAATGGTTGCTCAACGAATAGCAATAACAAGTGTAAAATAAGGATTGTTTAAAAGAATTCTAAGTTTTTTTTAAAAATATTTAACAATAGCTGTTTTACAGCAGCCAGATGATGTTAAATCTGCAAAAAAGATGCGAGTTTAATTTGCATGAAATACTTCTTCCATATTAGTCCATATTTCTTTTTTTGCAGCAGTTTCTGGTAGCGGTTGCTGACACGGATCTGTTTCTTTCCACCAGCGCCGGGTGTTTGGATCAGCAGCCATCTTTTTCATATCTCCATCAAAATCATCTCCTGTATACTCAAAATAGCTAAACAGATAGTATTCGTTTTTTACTTTCTGAAGATAGATGGAATAGTTCCGGATATGACAGTCTTTTATTTTTTTTAATACCTCAGGCCAGGCATTTGCATGCAATTCTTTATATCTGGCGAGTTTATCTGCCTTTAAACCGGTTATTGAGCCAAAGCGTTTTACCTGCTGCTCTTTAGTCGTCGTTTGGCAGCTGGAAAGAAGTATTCCGGATAGCAGAACGATGATGACGCTTAGTTTCATATTCTCTCAGCGTTAGTATTGAGTTCCAGAACAATAACTGAATCATCTGCATTTGGTAGATGTTCTGGTAAGCGAAGTACAATACTTCCATCCGTATTCTGACTATAATTAATTTTGCTGCCTTTTAACAAATAGGCCTGGTTAACCTTAACGCCTTCTAATGCCGGAAGGATTACATCAGCAGATTTTCCGTCAAAAATATGGACATAGAGTTTATTGTTTTTCCGGGTTGTGGCAAAGATCTCATTTGGTTTATAAGGACCTCCTTTAGTACCATAGATACTCTCACCGTAGATAGCCAGCCAATCGCCCATCTCTTTAAGTCTATTGATTTGGCGTTGTTCGATCCGACCATCAGCCATTGGACCAACATTAAATAGAAGGTTCCCATTTCCCCCGGAGGTTTTGGCTAAAGTCTGGATACATTCTTTTAGTGTTTTTAGGTTATCATTTGGCTTCCATGCCCATTGTTGACAAATGGTCATGCAGGTTTCCCAGGGATTTTTCATGTTTAGTTCCCCGATCTTTTGTTCCGGAGTAGCAAAGTCTCCGATAATCCCTTCAGTTAATTTTGGGTGTTCACCACCCTGGCTTGCACCAATTCTGTTGTTGATGATCACATTCGGATCTAGTTTTTTCAAAAATGTATACAGATCTGCTCCATATTCGTTTTTCCAAGGGCTTTCCCAATTGCCGTCAAACCAAAGCATATATGGATGGTATTGGGTAACGATTTCCTGCAACTGGCTTTTCATGGTGGCAATAAATTTGTGTATATCGGACTTGGGATCCGCATTTTTTCCATCCGGAAGATGGATAGGATAATTGGGATCATGCCAATCTAAAACTGTAAAATACACGCAGAACTTGACGTTGTATTTTTTACAAGCTTTGGCCAATTCACCTACGATGTCTTTTTTGTACGGCGAATTCATAATATTATAGTCAGAAAACTTAGTCGGCCACAAGCAAAAACCATCGTGGTGCTTTGAAGTAATTGTCAGGTATTTCATCCCAGCCTCTTTAGCTGTTTTCACCCAGGTGTCTGCATTAAATAAAACAGGATTAAATTCTTTGTATAAATTGTCATAATCCTGGACGGGTACGTTGGTTCCTCTGCTCCAGCCTATTTCTGTACCGCGTAAGGTAACGGGCCCCCAATGGATAAACATCCCAAAACGTTGATCCATAAAATCATCTAAAACCGCCTTGGATGTTTTTATAGATGGATTAACTGCTGTAGTTTGTGCATTACTTTGATAGAACGTGGAGAGTAGTACCAAAAGGGTAAACAATTGTTTCATTGTATTTGGTTTTATATTGGTTAGGAGAGCTAAATTATTTTCTTTACACCCATAGAACAATGAATTATCCTTCTTTTTTAATGGATTATCGTATTATTTGGCATTCTCCCGCAGGGATTGGCTCAGGACGCAGCCTATTCTGAGAACATTAAATGTTTTGCACATCATTGGATTGAGCCTGATTTTTGGTCTGATCCATTATTAAGATTTGCTTAATAATGATGGCACCAGGCCATATTTCTTTTTGAATGCAAAGGAGAAATGAGACAGATCCTCAAACCCAAGATCAATATAGATGTCAGAAGGTTTTTTGCCTTTCCTTTCCAAAAGAAAATAGGCTTCTTCCAACCGCTTTTTTACCAGCCATCTGCTCGGCGTATCCCGAAATATCGCTTTAAAGTCTCTTTTAAACGCAGATAGGCTCCGACCCGTTAAATAAGCAAAGCGCTCTATACTGACGTTGAACTTATAATTTCGATTCATGAATTCTTCCAGATTAATTTTTTCCGGAGTTCCAAAGTCGAAGAAAACATTATACAATTCAGGGTCTTTTTGCAATAAAATCAATAAAAGTTCTTCTCTTTTAATATTGGAAAAAACTTCATCCATTTTACCATTATTGCCATAATAGGGGGCAAGAGAATTGATAAAACTATTGATTAGATCATCTCTTTTTAAAAGAATAAAGGCATTTTGATTATCGGTGACAGAAAGTGTACCTTGATGTTTAAGCTGGAAGGACTTTAGAAATGCTTTATCAAAAATGACAACCACCTTTTCCATCCCTCCATCATAGGTCTGTTTATGATACCTGGCCAGACGATTTTTTTTCACAATACAGGAGTCGCCAGCTTTCAGTTCATATTTTTTATTACCGTCATATCCGGTAATTGACCCCTTTACTAAAAACAGAAAAAAGTGTTCTGAAATAAATTGTTCAGGGGATATTTCAGGACCAATGTAACAAGACTTTGTTTCAATGTATTTCATAGGTTCGTCTTATGATATTCTAATTTACTTCATTCCACCACTCTGGAAAAACAGGACTGTCATCACGGAGATTTACACTTTCACCAATAATAGGTGTAAACAAAGGGAGCTGATGTGCTCTGGCAAGTTCTGTTACCTTAATCAGCGGTTCATTCCATGGATGCATAGCAAGCATAAATTTAGAGGAATGTACAGGAAAAAGTCTCCTGGCCTTTAGATCCAGTGCCGCCTGAATTACTTGTTCGGGCAGCATATGAATAGCTTTCCAGGCAATATTGTATTGCCCGTTTTCTAAAATGGCCAGATCTATCGGTCCAAATTGACGGCCAATTTCAGCAAAGTGGGTATCATAACCACTGTCGCCTCCAATGTATATCTTAGTTGTCGGCGTTTGCAGCACGTAAGACATCCAGAGTGTATTGTTTCTGGAAAACCCTCTACCTGAGAAATGTCTGGCAGGAGTGGTATGTAGTTTAAATCCGTTGGTCAAAGAGATCGTTTCATTCCAGTCACTTTCTATGATTTCTTTGGCAGGATAACCCCAGCTTTCAAAATGTGAACCTACGCCCAAACCACAGATCACGGTTTTTACCTTATCTTTTAATTTCATGATGGTTTCATAATCCAGATGGTCGTAATGGTCATGACTAATGAGGAGGTAATCAATCGCCGGCAGATCTTCTACCGTATATCTGTCTGTACCTTTAAAGGCTTTTACTGTTCCCGGTAATGGTGAAGCAGTCCCGCTAAATACCGGATCTACCAAAAAGCGCTTTCCCTCAATCTGTATAAAATAAGAAGAATGACCAAACCACACCAGTACATCAGCCTCTGCGGGTAGGTTTATCAAATCTGTTTTTGTAGATGGAATTTGACCAGCAGGCTTTCTTCTTGGATGGTCTTTGAATAATTGATCGTAAACGATACCGAACATACTATATCCTTCGGTTAAATCGGGTGTGTAGTGCGTATTTTGAAATTTGCCATCCTTATAGCGTGGTGATTTTTTAAGAAGATCTAAGCGTTCATCGGAAGGAGCCTTTCCAAATTTTGGTTGCCTGATATAAAAAAAGGTGGTTATCGCTAAAAGCAATAGTATACTTAACAAGATGGTCATAATTCGTTTAATGATTTTTAAGAACCGTTTCATTCTATAATTTAATTGCACAAAAGTGGGGATAAAAACTATAGGTTGTTTTGTTGAAAGGTCCATTTTGACTTTGTTGAGCGGTTCATGGTAATGTCAGCCTTCGATATTATCAATCTTTTAACCATTATGCTGCGATTAAAATTTATATTTATCGAAGTATGAATCCGCACCTCTTTTTTATATTAAAACCTATAGTTCACTATAGTTTACATTTCCTGGTCCCTGGTTTAATAGCATTTATATTTTTCAGAAAAGAGTGGAAGAAGGCCTGGTTGATTATGATTGCGACTATGCTCGTAGATGCGGATCATCTGCTGGCCACCCCGATTTTTGATCCGGACAGATGCAGTATTGGTTATCACCCTTTACATTCTTACTATGCCATTGCGGTTTATTTTGTTCTGCTCTTTTTTCCTAAAACACGGATAATTGCAGTTGGATTACTCTTTCATATGTTTACAGACTGGCAAGATTGCCAATGGTCTTTATGGTTAGGCCCACGGCTGAGTATGGGCCCCTGCATCATGGTTAATCCAATATGTCAAATGAAATGGTAAAGAAAAACAACATTGCCAACGTAAGCTGGTTTTGGTTGATCTTTAATAGCGAGCGTTGCTTCAATAATAACCTTTGTTGTACCACGTAAATTGGCAATCGATATCAGCTTCGCTTTTAACTGCACTTCACTATCCACCAATACCGGTTGACCAAATTTAAAACTCTCAATACCGTAGTTGATTTCCATTTTGATGTTGCGTACATCTGCAATCTGCTTCCATAGATAGGGTATTAAAGATAAGGTTAAATAACCATGCGCAATAGTCGCTTTAAATGGTCCTTCATTTGCAGCTTTCTCTTTATCAACATGAATCCATTGGTGATCGAATGTTGCATCTGCAAATTTATTGATCTGATCCTGATCGATTTTATGCCAATTAGAAACGCCTAATTCCTGACCCAAATGTGATTGATATTCTTCGAAGTTATTGATTATTAGCATGTACTTTTATTTCGTTGTTAAAAATTACGTTAGCCCTGTGAGCTTCAGATGATGAATTTACTGAAATTAAACCAAAATATAGCCGTTGTCAGTGTATCTTTATAAAATTAAAAAGAAAAAAATATATGGATACTGAAAAAGCAATTTTGGCTGGCGGATGCTTTTGGGGAGTGGAAGAACTTATTCGACATTATCCCGGAGTGATTTCAACAGTTGTCGGATACACCGGAGGAGATGTTCCTAATGCTACCTACCGAAATCACGGTACACATGCTGAGGCTATTGAGGTCATATTTGATCCAGCCCGCTTGTCCTATCGCAAACTTCTGGAATATTTCTTCCAGATTCATGATCCGACAACGAGAAACAGACAAGGAAACGATATAGGTACATCTTATCGTTCTGCTATTTTCTATTCGAATGAACAACAGCAACAAGTTGCAAAAGACTTAATTGCGGAAATGGAAGCATCTGGTATATGGCCGGGAAAAATCATAACAGAGCTGGTTCCGGAAACCGATTTTTGGAACGCCGAAGAAGAGCATCAGAATTATCTGCAAAAGCATCCTTATGGATATACCTGTCACTTTGAAAGACCAGATTGGAAACTCGGATAGCATTTAATACGGATGAAAATTCTAGTCATTGAAGACGAACAGGCACTTTTGGAAAGCATTCTGGCTTATTTTATTGGAGAAGGCAATATCTGTGAGTTTGCCTCCAACTTTGCATCTGCATCTGAAAAGATCGCACTTTATAACTACGATTGTATCTTACTTGACCTGGGCCTTCCTGACGGTGAAGGACTTGAGCTGCTGTCGCAACTAAAGCAGCTGAAGAAAAAAGACGGCGTACTTATCCTGTCGGCAAGACATTCTCTTGACGACAGGCTTGCCGGCCTTGATCTTGGTGCCGACGATTATTTGGTGAAGCCCTTTCACCTTTCTGAACTAAAGGCCAGAGTAAGTGCCATTGTGAGAAGAAAAAATTTCGATGGCCATAATTTGATCACATTTAATGAAATTAAAGTCGATGTATCTGCCATGAAGACCTCAGTGTCCAATAATCAAGTAGTTCTTACTAAAAAAGAATTTGATCTGCTCGTTTATTTTCTGGCCAATAAAAATAAGATAGTGACAAAAAACGCTATGGCCGAACACTTGTGGGGAGACGAAATGGACCTTTCGAACGACTTTGATTTTATCTATACCCATGTTAAAAACCTGAAAAAGAAATTGGCTGAGGCAGGTGGAAAAGACTATTTACGTTCAGTATATGGAATCGGATATAAATTTGGAGAGGCATGAAGCTATCAACCAGATATAATCGTGTAAACCTCCTGACCTCATTGGTTATTCTGATCATTACTGGTATTATTTATTATGTAGTCATCCACTTTATACTAACAGAAAGACTGGACCGGGATTTAGCTGTAGAAGAGAATGAAATCCGTCAATATACACAGACCTATCAGAAATTACCACTTCCCGCCAGTTACCTGGACCAACAGGTTTCTTATAAGGAGATTAATGGCGATGTATCCAACATACGGGATTTCAGTTACACAAGCTATGTCAATCCAAAGGAAAACGAGATAGAACCTGGCAGAAGTCTGGTTACTACCGTAAATCTAAAGGGTAAGATCTACCAGGTTACAATTACCAAGTCCAGGGTAGAATCTGAGGATCTTGTACGCATTATCTTATTCATCACATTGGGTGTAACTGTGGTGTTGTTACTTTCATTAATTCTCATAAATCGTTTTGTATTAAGCCGGTTGTGGAGACCATTTTATTCTATCCTGAACAGAATGAAGACTTTTGAAGTAACAAAAATGGAAACCATAAAGGAGGAACCAACGCAGGTAGATGAATTTAGGGAACTCAATGAATCTGTAAACGCTATGGCAAAAAAGGTCAGACAGGATTATAAGGAGCTCAAAAGTTTTACAGATAATGCATCGCATGAAATGATGACTCCTCTGGCCGTGATCAACTCCAAGCTTGACTCCTTGCTACAAACGGAAACCTTTACAGAGCAGCAAGGACATCTCCTTGAGGATATTTATCATGCAACAGGAAGACTTTCCAGACTTCATCAATCACTTTTATTGCTCGCTAAAATTGAAAATAATATTATTCCGGATGCCGAGAATATCGATATCCAGGAAATGCTTGAGGGAAAGATCCGGCAATTCCAAGAACTATTTGATAAGGATGGGCTAGAGGTTAGGTCCAAACTGGAAAATACTGAAATTACAATGAGCAGGTATCTGGCAGATATTCTTTTGAATAATCTCTTCAGCAACTCAGTCAGGCATAACCATAGAGGAGGCCGTATCGATGTAAAACTTACCTCTAACATTTTGATAATTTCCAATACAGGCAAAGACAAGAGCGTTCAGGACAGGATCTTTGACCGTTTTTCTAAATCTGCTGAATCAGAAGGAATGGGGCTTGGGTTGGCCATCAGTAAGCAGATTTGTACCTTATATGGATTTGAGCTCGAATACAGTTATTTAGACAATAGGCATTCTTTTAAGGTATATTTTAAAAAGAGTCTTTAACAGACTGACTAACAAAATGAAATTGATCATATTTTTTTATGATTTTAGAACTCCTTAAACAGCCATGGCCATGGTACATTTCAGGATTTATATGGTATTGTTAAAGACAAATTGCCCCATTAGCCGGCTTAATCAGATGGATTATCCGACTGTTTATTTATTCAATCCATTATTTATAACTCTGTATTGCTTAGGAGAGATGCCCATGGTTTTTTTAAACAATCGCGAAAAATAATAGGGATCATCATAGCCAACGCTGATGGCTACATCCTTGATTTTAGTTCCGGTGCTGTACAACAAGTGACATGATTGTTGAATTTTCAACTGTATAAAATACTCCATAGGTGAGATTCCTGTAGATTGACGGAATAAACTTGAAAAGTGGGAAGCTGAAAGTTTATGACGGGCTGAGAAGTCTTCAACAGTGAACTTGTTAGCCAGTTCACTCCGCATAAAAACAATGGTTTCTCTGACTATCCCTTTATCCTCATTTCCTGTAAAATGTTGTTCCGGGTATAGAAAAGTAGATAAAAAATGATACAAGCACATATTTGCATTGTTCAGGTTATCCTTGCTATACCCCATTTCAAGGCATCGATACATTTCGTTCCAGATCTGAATTCCTTTTTCATTATAATGAACCTGTTGGGGGCCATCACCCAAGGTAATATTCAAGGCTTGATTAAAAGCGTCTATCTCTTTGCCGCTAAAGTGCACCCAAAATATGGTCCATGGCTGATCCTGATCGGCGGCGTATTTGATATAGCTTGTAGTCGCTGGAATTTGAAAATACTGATTAGGCCCAACTTCATATCTTTTCTTATCAATCATATACCACCCTTTTCCACCAATACAATAAATAAAAATATTGTCTTCGCAACCTTTTCTGCGCTCGCGAAAATGTGAGGATGCCTTGGGGAAATAGCCTATATGGGTAATAAAAATTTGATTCAAAAGTGCATTTACAGTGTCAGTGTTCTTATAGATCATATTAGGTAAACTGATTAACTTTTGCCCTTCAAATCCATCTCTTACTTTCTTCTTGCGCTTATTGTCTGCTGTTGTTAACGTCATATATAGCTGGGATTGTTAGCTAAAGCTACTGTTTTAATCGAATAATCCATTAAAATAGAGAGATAATTCATTGCTGATTGATCCAGATGGGATTAGTTTTGATTTCTAACTAAATATTTACTGATTATCTATAATACGGGATAAATGATAAAAAAAATACAGGTAAATGACCTACGTTTCCCTCTGGGCAAGGGGGCGGGAAGTGATGCTATCCATAGCGACCCTATATATTCTTATGCGGTAACCAATTTGATTGATGACAGCGGTCTTACAGGAACAGGCTTTGCTTTTACATTAGGTGAAGGAAATGACCTGGTCTGCAAAGCAGCCCAGTTTTATGCAGAGCAGTTGAAAGGTAAAGATATTGAAGAACTGATGTCTGATTTTGGTACATTGTTTAACCAGCTTTCCAATGAACAGCAGTTCCGTTGGCTGGGCCCCCATAAGGGCGTAGTACATTTGGCCCTGGCTTCAGTAACCAATGCTTGTTATGATTTATGGGCAAAGAAAAGGGGAGTACCACTATGGAAATTACTCATTGATCTTTCACCGGAAGAAATCGTCAATACACTAGATCTTTCTTACCTCGAAGAGGTACTTAGCCCGGAGCAGGCATTAGAACTGCTGAAAGATAATTCTGCAGGCAAAGAAAGCCGTTGCGGAATACTCCGCTCAGGATATCCAGGTTATGATACCTCTATCGGCTGGTTCAATTATAGTGACGAAAAGGTGCGTGAAAATTGTATCAGGGCCGTTGCAGAAGGATTTACAGCAATGAAGCTGAAAGTGGGAAGTAAGGATTCTGACAGAGACATCCGCCGGTCGCATATTGTACGCGAAGTAGCCGGACCAGAGATCAAAGTGATGCTGGATGCCAATCAGCAATGGACCTTGCCACAAGCCCTTAAAATATGTAAAGAATTTCAAAGTATGCATCCCTATTGGATTGAGGAACCAACCCATCCTGATGATGTAATGGCACATAAAACCCTGGCTGAAGCTATTGCTCCAACTAAATTAGCTCTTGGCGAACATGTTCCCAATCGGATAATTTTCAAAAACTACCTGCAAACGGGGGCAGCAGGCTTTATGCAACCTGATGCCGTAAGGTTAGGTGGTGTAAGTGAATTCATTACAGTCAGTTTACTCTGCCGGAAATATGGTATTCCTGTTGTTCCCCATGTGGGGGATATGGGACAATTGCATCAACACCTGGTTTTGTTTAATCATATTTCCATGGGGCACGAAGCTTTGTTCTTAGAACACATACCACATCTGCAAAAACACTTTGTCCATCCTGCTATCATTGAAGGCGGAGTTTACAGAACTCCAATGGAAGCGGGAAGTAGTTGCGACTTGATTCATTAATATAAAATTATGTTAAAATCTCTAGACTTGTGCATCAGCATTGCCTATCTGCTCGGTATTCTGGCAATAGGCCTTTGGACAGGAATCCGCCATCGGCGCAAAAGCAAAACAAATACTGCCGGCGGTTATTTCCTCGCCGGAAAAACCCTTAAATGGCCTGCGATCGGTCTGGCACTTTTTGCGACGAATATATCTACCGTACATTTAGTTAGTTTGGCCCAGAGTGGCTTTGATAGTGGTTTACTGAACGGAAATTTTGAATGGATGGCCGGTGTTACACTAGTGCTTCTTGCTTTATTCTTTGTGCCATTTTATATCAAATCCGGGGTTGCTACATTACCCGATTTTCTCGAAAGGCGTTATGATCGTTCAAGCCGCGATTGGCTGGCCGTGATCTCCGTGGTTTCTGCAATCATTATTCACATTGCCTTCTCTATGCTCGCTGGGGGCATTGTGCTAAAAACACTATTTGGATTGAACATGTACCTCAGTGTCATCGTCATTTGTATCATAACAGCAATTTATACCATCATTGGTGGATTAAAAGCCGTAGTAGTCACAGAATCAATACAGACTGTAGTCTTGCTTACAGGGGCATTCATTATCAGTTACGCTGCTTTTAACAAAATGGGTGGATGGAGTCACATGACAGATGTTCTGAAAAATACTGGTGAAATGAATAAACTTTCTATGCTGAGGCCAAATGGTGACAGCAGTGGAATGCCCTGGTATACCGTGTTTTTAGGTTATCCTGTTTTAGGAATCTGGTACTGGTGTGCAGATCAAACCATTGTTCAGCGTGTATTGGGTGCTAAGGATGAAAATCATGCAAGAGTTGGATCTTTGTTCTGTGGCTTTCTTAAAATCCTTCCGGTGTTCATTTTTGTTTTGCCTGGCCTGCTGGCCTATACCTTATCAAAAACGGGTCATTTGGACATCAGCAGCTTAGGTGTAGATGACAAAGGTCATGTAAATTCAAAAGGAATTTATACATTGATGATCACACAACTCCTGCCTACCGGCTTGGTTGGTGTACTGGTGGCAGCTCTTTTATCAGGCCTGATGAGTCAGGTGGCAGGGGCGCTAAACTCCATATCCACCATGGTCAGTTACGATATGTACCAAAGATATCGTCCCGGAGCATCAGATAAGCAACTGATTTGGGCGGGTAAGCTATCAGCCGGAGCAGCGCTTGTTTTTTCTCTTGCACTGTTACCTCTATTGGGAAGGTATGAAAGTATCTTTAGTGGCATCAACGACATCATTGCTCATATTGCTCCACCAATTACATGTGTGTTTTTGCTTGGTGTATTTTGGAAAGGAGCCTCTGCAAAATCAGCAAAGCTAACTTTATGGATCGGTTCTGCCTTAGGTGTAATTGTTTTTGCTGCCGGTAAATTATTTCCTGAAAGTGTGATCGGACATATTCCCTTCATGATGATGGCCTTTTACCTGTTCTGCACCTGTGTAATCATACAAGTCAGCTTTTCAAGTATCTATCCTGTACAACATACTCCGGAAAGCGTACAACTCTATTGGAAATCACCTTTAGAACCTTTACATGATGCAGGCTGGAAAGGTTTCGGCAACTATAAGGTGCTGTCGGTATTGCTACTTTTAGTAACAGGCGTACTATACTATATATTCAGATAGATGACCAGAAAATCAAAAATAAAGACGTTGGAAACGATGTTATTATCAGATAAAGTAATTTTTCTTACAGGGGGATCTATGGGAATAGGTCTGGAATGCGCTAAAGCTTATGCTGCAGCGGGCGCTTACGTTGTTATCGCAGCATCTTCTGAACCGTCTGTTAAACAAGCAGTAAAACTGTTGGGCAAGGAGCATCATGGAATTGTTTGTGATGTTTCTTTAGGAAAGGAGGTCGAGAAGGCTATACAGGAAACCCTGGACAAATTTGGAAGGATTGATGCCATCCACAACAATGCAGGTATTGCCAGCCCCTCCAAACCCCTGCATGAAACCAGTGATGAAGAATGGCGGAAATTGATGGATGTAAATGTAATGAGTGTTTTGTTTACCACCCGCTTTGGCTTTGAAGAACTTAAAAGAACCAAGGGATGTATTTTGAACACCAGTAGTCTTGTTGGTGAAATTGGTCAGGAAAATCACGCTGCCTACACCGCAACAAAAGGCGCTTTAAACACACTGACCAAATCAATGGCCCTTGATTATGCGCGTTATGGCATCCGCGTTAACGCTGTCCTCCCGGCCGGAGTCTGGACGCCTATGTTACGTGAATGGTCTAAAGAGCAACCAGATCCAAGCTCCATCGAAAAATACCTGGATGATATCCATCCTTTAGGTTATTGTCCTGAAGGCGATGTGATTGCCGATGCTTGCGTTTTTCTTCTTTCTGATCAATCCAGATTTATTACTGGCACCATTTTACCAGTTAGTGGCGGGGCAGAACTTGGTTACCGGAGAAATTCCTAAGCTATCATCATCAATGCTTGCTTGTTTTTTGTAATTTAGAAGAGCATATAATAATCAACAGATGAACCAACCGATACACAAATATTCATTCTGCATAGGCTTACTGGTTTTAATAACCGGTTCACTCTTTTCATTTACATCTACCAAATCTGACTTACATACCAGGGATTCCACATCATTATCAGCAGATTCAGCCGGTTATTTAAAGCAACTGCTTAAGTACAAAGCCAGCGATCATCTGTTAGCCGTAGGATATGTGGTTGCCGATGGTAACGACCCCGAAGCATCAACCAATTTATCAAATCTTCCCGACAGTCTCGATATTGTTTCCCTTTTTGTTGGGTACGATCCTAATCCAGATCATTGGAGGGCAGCACAGAAGAAGGGAATTAAAATTGTAAGAACAATAGCACCCAATAGCGCTTATTTTGATCACTCTGTAAATGATCCCATAACCAAAACCCCAGGTTATGTACGCCCCGCAGGTATAGATCCCAATGTAGCAAACAGCACAAGTACATATGACCATTATGCAAAGGATAAGTATATGGAATATGTTGTTCAGAATAAGTGGGATGGAATTGACGTAGACATAGAAACGGGAATGTTCGGCGCTGAGGTACCTGCATACAACGCCGCGAAATTCCTTTCTGCCCTGGCAAAATATTTCGGACCGAATTGCACCAGCTGTACCATCAGTTCAAACGGAAAAAAACCGCTTTTCATTTACGACACGGACGTTATTTTTAGAGGTAGAAATATCGGTTATGATGTTCTTTTTGTGCCATTTAAATCAAATTACGATTATGTTTACTTTCAATCCTATATAGGAGGTAACCGCGCCTGGCGTGGCGCTGGGACTCAGGATTTTCCTCCAATTGTTAAGGCATATGGCAGTAAATTTATAGCGCTTGTAAATGGGGATCAATATATTCATGCAAATGGCGGCCAGGATTCCGCACCAGATGGCGATGCTAAAACCATAGCCTCGCTGCTGAGTTATGCGCACTGGATGAAAGACAATAATGGCGGGGGAGCAGGGGCCTATAGAATGAGCCGCGACTACAATCATAAGCCAGTTTTTAAAAATATCCGGGAAGCCATACAAATTATGAATCCGGCAAAGCAATTAAAATAACCCGGTTCTAATTAAAGAGAGTATTAGGCCCTGCAGATTGTTCTACGATCGCAGGGCCTTTCTTATTTCTTTGCAATTCTATAGAATCGTCCGCCATCAGTTACCGCATAAAGCGCTCCATCTTTACCAACCGTAAGGGCGCGGAAACGTTCACCCTCACTTTTTAAAAACCGCTCTTCGCCAACAACCTTGTTGTTTTTGATCACCAGCCGTACAATATGTGTACTGCTTAAACCACCAACAAAAAGGTTACCTTTCCATTCGGGAATAACGTTGCTGTTATAAAAAGCAATTCCTGAGGGAGATACAACAGGATCCCAATAATAAACCGGTTGTTCCATACCTTTTTTTTGCTGGATACCATCACCAACTTTTTCACCACTATACTCTATACCATAGGTAATCACCGGCCATCCATAATTCTTTCCAGGCCGGATGATATTGATTTCATCGCCGCCCCTTGGCCCAAATTCAGACTCCCATAATTCGCCAGTTAGCGGATTTATTGCCAATCCCTCCGGACTACGAAGACCCAAGGCATAAATTTCCGGTCGGGCATTTGGAGTTTTAGAGAAAGGGCCGCCAGGAACAGCTTTTCCGTCCTTAGTAAGGTGAATGATTTTTCCGAGAGAAGAATTTAAGGCTTGTGCCTGCATTCGAATATCATTCCCTGAGCGCTCACCAGTACTTACGAATAAGTTTCCATTCTTATCAAAAACGATACGGGAACCAAATTGAAGGGTACCTTTATAGGCCGGGGTGGCACGGTAAATCACTTGTATATTTTCGATTTTCGTTTCATCCGCAGACAATTTACCTTTGGCAATTGCTAACAAGGTACCTCCAGATGTTTGTTCTGAATAATCCCAATAAATCATCCTGTTGCTGGCAAAATGTGGATCAATATTAACATCAAGCAAGCCGCCTTGTCCATCAGGTACAACTTTAGGTAAGCCTGTTATTTTCTTCACTATTTTACCCGTAGTGGTTATGATACACATGGTTCCCAGCTTTTCAGTAACCAAGAAACGTCCGTCGGGTAAAACACAAATCCCCCAGGGATGTTCCAGGTCCTTACTTAATAAATTAACAGAGACGGGTGTTTTGGTTTTTACACTTGCAATACGTCTTTGCCCCATAAATGCGGGCTTATATTTTGTATTCGCTGCTTGGGTTTCCACTGGGGATTGGGCATCTCCATTGTTACAGGCAAATATAGAAATCAGGCCGAAAACAACGAGGGTAGAAGCTTTTTTACTAATAGGTTGCATAATTTAAAAAAGGTTGTTAGGTGAATGAACTGGAAAAACGGACCGCCAGTCAATGTATAAAGTTAACAATTTACTGCTCTATATGTTTAAACAGAATTTGTTCCTCTTCAAGTCCATGCGTTAATCCTGAGAAGTGATCACAAATGCTGTCCCTTCATTATTCCTGTTCTACCAAAAGGGCTGAGGGTATTTTTTACCTGATTTTATTCGATATTGTATAAAAATATGAATATGAGGTAGCGTTAGTTCGATGAGATACGTTAATATACTAACCAAATTAAATTTCTATGAAACAGATCTCTACTTTCTTCTTATTTTTCGGACTACTTCCACTATCATTAAAGGCGCAACAACTGGAAATTCGCGCCAACTTAAATTCAGGTCTTTATTCTTATCGGGGCGCCGGGGCAGAATCTGTTTCCAGGATCAATGGTACAACTTATACGAATAACCCTTATGGATCAAAAGGAGGACTCAGCTATGGCCTTTCTTTTAATATCAGGAAAGTAACCAGGCAGCATTTTATTTATGGTGCTGATTTAGGCTATGAAATGCTAAGAAGTAGGGTGAATTTAGAATATCAGGATGTCATTGGTGATATAGCATCGTCTTTTAAAGGCAATACCTACCTGAATAATTCTTTCATCAATTTGTTTCCATATATAGGCAGTCGTTTCCTTGTCAGTAAACATACTTTTGATATAGTGGGAGGAATGGACATAGGATATATTTTGAGTTCTACCGAAAAGGGACATGCAAAATCTACAGACAATGCAGCCTTTGACATTCAAACTTCCGTTGATCGATTAAACAGGAAAAATGATCTTAGGCCGAGAATTCAACTGTCTACAGAATTTGAACATGGGATTGGTATTTACATTGCTTATTCTCATGGACTTAAAGATTATAAAGAAAAGCTACTTGGAGGTGGTAAAAGTGAGACCTATTCCCGAATGTGACGGTTCGGTGTATCTTATCGATTGAAATAATAGAGGTTTGTGTGATCTTATACAGAAATTAACCCATTACATTTTATCCGTTATACTAAGTCTTTTTTATAGCTTTACAGCAATCAAGCCATGAAAAAACTACTCTTACAAGCGCTATTTCTATTTTTAATCTCCGGCACTGTTTATGCCCAGGAAAAGCCCCAGCCATTAACTATTGGTCTTACAACACAGCTGGAATCCAAAGAATTGGGTGAAACCCGTAAAATTAACATTTACCTGCCAGAGGGCTATAAAGAAACGGATACAACTAAATACCCGGTAATTTATATCCTTGATGGCGGTCAGGAAGAAGATTTTATTCACATCACAGGGATAGTGAGGTACAATACCCAACCTTGGGTAAACCGCTTTCCAAAATCTATAGTTGTAGGGATAGAGAACACCAACCGTCGAAGAGATTTCACCTTTCCAGTGCCTAACCTCGATTTTCTAAAGAAAATGGGTTTTAAAAAAGAACAGTATCCACAATATGGAGGCTCTTCCAAATACATTAGTTTTTTAGAAAAGGAACTGCAGCCTTTTATAGACAAAAATTACAGGACAAATCATTTCAACACCGTAATTGGCGAGTCCCTGGCTGGCCTTTTAGCATCCGAGATCTATGCCAATCATAGATCGTTATTTAATAACTATATGATTATAGCACCAAGTCTCTGGTGGGGAAATGAAGTCTTAATAACAAAACTGAAATCGGCAGCAGATCAAGGCCCCAGACATATGATCTATATTGGTGCCTGCAATAAAGATGAAGATTTGGTCATGTATCAGGATGCGTTAAATTTCAGTAAAGTTGTTCAGAAAACAGCAGGAAAGAACACCTCTGTTTTTTTTGACTATTTGCCTCAGGAAATTCATTCGACTGTAATACATCAGGCGGTATACAATGCCTTCAAGTTATTTTACCCCAAAACTGAGTATCAAAAATAAAATATGGCTAACGAAACTTCAATCAACAAGCTTCTTGCGTTTATAAAAACCAAAGTAAACCTTACGGAGGATGATGTAAGCCTTATTGAAGCTTCCTTTGAACCTGTTTTGTTTCCGAAAAACAGAATAATTGAAGAACAGGAGGAGGTCCCAAAATACATCTATTACATCATTTCAGGCTATCTGCGGTTGTTCCATTATAACGACCATGGAGATGAAGTTACCTCACATATCAACTGCCCTCCAGGCTTCATTACTTCATACAGCAGTTTCATTAATCAAAAAACATCCACAGAAAACCTGGAAAGTATTACAGAATCTGAGCTGTTAAGAATAACTAAAAAAGACCTTGAAAGGCTTACGCAGAAAAGCATCGCAATGAAGGATTTTAGTATTTCCGTTTTTCAGCAGTCCATTGAGTATAATGAAAATCGCTCTAAAGAATTGGCTACACTAACTGCAGAACAGCGCTACAGGAAACTGATGGATGCTTTTCCTGATATCTTACAGAATGTACCAATTGCTTATATCGCATCCTTTTTAGGTATGAAACCAGAGAGCTTAAGCCGCGTGCGCAGAAAAGTTGCTGGCTAACCCAATTAACTAACAAAAGTCAAGTGTAAACGAATTCCAACTGTTGAATTTTGTGTGGTGATTTAAATATAAAATTATGACACAGAAAAATTTAGCATTGGTTTCAGGAGCCAATGGACATTTGGGAAATAACCTGGTCAGACTGCTTCTTAAAAAAGGCATCCCGGTTAGAGCAAGCGTAAGAAGTATTAACAATAAAGCTCCATTTCATGGACTGGATTGTGAGGTTGTTGAAGCAGATATTACCGATAAGGCATCTTTTGTAAGAGCGCTGCAAGGGGTAGAGACGTTCTATGCCGTTGGTGCTTCATTCAAACTATGGGCAAAAGATCCGAAAAAGGAGATTTATGATGTAAATCTACAGGGCACAAGAAATACAATTGAGGCTGCCGCCGAAGCCGGAGTAAAGAGAATTGTCTATGTTAGTTCTATTGCAGCTTTAGATTACACCAGTTTACCTGCAAAGGAGAGCAATGGTTATAATAACGACCGAAGAGACATGTACTACAATTCAAAAAATGACGGCGAACAACTGGCATTAGAACTGGCCAGGCAACTCGGCATTGAATTGGTTGTGGTCATGCCATCTGCCATGATTGGAGGAGTCGCTTCTTTACCCTTAAATGTTTCTTACGGTGTTCTAAAACTGATCCTGAATAAACAGATCCCAGTTGATACCAAAATAACTATGAACTGGATAGACGTAAAAGATGTAGCCGAAGGATGTTACTTAGCCGCTCTTCGGGGAAGAAATGGCGAACGCTATATCTTAGCCAATGAACAGTGCCTCACCATAACCGGCACTACAGTACTGGCAAAGAACTTACATCCCGAATTGAACTTAAAAGTACCGGGAACAGTTCCAAAGCCGGTCTTGTTTACCATAGCGTGGTTAATGGAACTTGTGGGTAAATGGAGAAATCAAGCCCCTTTATTAACCAGAAAGGATATTGCCATGTTTTCCGGATTACAGCAAAATTTCGATATTTCGAAGGCGCGGAATGAGTTGGGATTTAATCCGCTTAGCCCTGAACAGGCTGTAGAAGAAGCTATAGCATATTTATTGAAACATCAGTCGCTTTTGAAATAGAAGGATCGAAAACTAAAAAGGCTGTATCATAAGTGCTCCTCGTCATCCTGAATTTATTTCAGGATCTCGTACATGCTATTCAAAACCTGCTTAAACGAGATCCTGAAATAAATTCAGGATGACGAGGAGCAGAAAAACAGTATGATTTAGATTTATGATACAGCCTCATCAAATTTTACGTCTTCTTGTTGTTTATTTTTAAGGCTTTTACGATCCAGGGCAGGGAGGTCATAAGATCGTTCGAATGATAACCATACAACTCCTTCATTCTATCTGAAGCAATGAATTGTTTGCTGTTTCTGTCCATGTTCCATGTACCAGCGTTAGCAGCCGCAATCGAAAACCGTAACATACTTTCTGCCTTTTCAGTTTTCTTTCGGGAACGTTCCTGCTCTTTTATCGTATTCTCAATTTTTTGAAAATTAAGTACCTTTTCCGTTGTTTCTGAGCAGATCACCAAAACACCACCAGGTTTGCCTGATTCATCATCAACTTTACTATAACTAAAGGTCCAGTATACATCCTCCAATCGATTATTGCGATAAATTGGTATCAGCTGATCTTCACTCCAGGTAGAGGGGCCGCCTTGCATCACCTGATCAATAAGCGGTTTAATTACCGGCCATATTTCCGGCCAGCATTCGGCCCCACGTTGCCCTAAAGCTTTGGGGTGTTTCCCTTCATTACCCAGACTTGGCCGGTATGCATCATTATAAAACTGAATCAATTCGTCACCCCACCATAAAAACATAGGAAATTTTGACTTCAGCATAATACCTATGGTGGTCAGCAAACTGAGCGACCAGTTTTCAGGATCGCCTAAAGTGGTTTCTGACCAGTTATAAGCTCTGGTGAGTCTCCCCATCTCACCACCATCCTTTAAATATTGGAGATGGGACTTTACATTCGGGTTTTGAGGCATGTTGAATTATATGGCTTTATATAACGCATAAAGATAAATATTTCTATAATAGAATAGCCCCTGAGTTAAAATCAGCCCGATCATACTCTTGCTTTGAAAAACTATTGTTACACACTACACTTAGCTCATTTTCGGGCGCTCTTTTTGCACCTAAATAAATAAATCGACAAGGGTCTATGTTTATATTTATTCTATGCTCAGAAAGTTTATAGAAAGGCCGGTACTAAGTACCGTTATTTCAGTGCTCATTGTATTGCTGGGCATACTAGGTCTGGTGAAGTTGCCCATTGCGCAATATCCTGATATTTCGCCTCCCACTGTACAAGTTTCGGCAACCTATGCAGGAGCAAATGCAGATGTTGTATTAAAGAGTGTAATTGTCCCGCTGGAACAACAAATTAATGGGGTAGAAGGGATGACCTATATTACCTCTTCAGCCACAAATACAGGTTCGGCGTCCATTAGTGTTTTCTTTGGGGTAGGTACAAACCCGGACCAAGCTGCCGTTGATGTACAGAACAGGGTATCAGCGGCAACCAGTTTGTTGCCTCAAGACGTTATTAAAGCGGGTGTTACTGTCCGTAAACAGCAGAGCAGTAACCTGCTGATCATGTCTTTGTATAGCGATAACCCTGCCTATGATCAAACATTTCTTCAGAATTATGCAGCAATTAACATCATCCCACAATTGCAACGGGTAAATGGAGTAGGCGCAGCAAATGTTTTTGGTTCAGCGATGACCTATTCTATGCGCATCTGGTTAAAGCCCGATGTCATGCAGATATATGGCGTAACAGCCACCGATATATCCAATGCCATAAATGAACAAAATCAGGATGCTGCACCAGGTTACTTTGGAGAAAATGATCATCAGACTTTTCAATACGTCATTACCTATACCGGCCGCCTTCAATCTCCCGAAGAGTTTGGAAACATTATTGTTAAATCCACAACAAAAGGACAATACTTAAGGCTAAAAGATCTGGCCAGGATAGAACTTGGTGCACAGACCTATACCGGCTCTACCGCTACAGATGGAAAGCAATCTGTAGGTATCTCGATTAGCCAGACACCAGGCAGTAATGCGCGCGACGTGATTAATAAATCTAAACTGGTCCTGGAAAAGGCACAAAAGGCTTTTCCTGCAGGTATCAAATCTGTTTACCTGGTAGACGTCAATCAGTTTTTAAATGCTTCAATTGACAAAGTGGTCCATACCCTTATTGAATGTTTTCTGCTTGTATTTTTGGTCATCTTTATTTTCCTTCAGGATTTCAGATCGACCATTATCCACGGAATCTCTGTTCCGGTAGCCATTACAGGAACATTTTTCTTTCTATATCTCTTTGGATTCAGTATTAACCTGCTTACTTTATTTGCATTGGTACTGGCCATTGGTATTGTTGTGGATGATGCAATTGTGGTGGTAGAGGCTGTCCATGCGAAGTTAGAAAGTGGTTATAAATCTCCAAGAAAGGCTGCAATTGATGCCATGAGCGAAATTTCAGGGGCAATTGTATCTATTACGTTAATCATGGCCGCAGTATTTGTTCCGGTTACTTTCATAAGTGGCTCAGCAGGTGTTTTTTACAGACAATTCGGAATTACATTGGCCATCGCAATCGTAATTTCTGCTGTTAATGCATTAACCCTTTGCCCGGCATTGGCCGCCATGTTTTTAAAACCTCCCTCACATATTAAGGAGCAAGAGAAGACAACGCTCATGCATAGGTTTGGTGTTGGTTTTAACGCCGCTTATGATGGACTCACAGGCAAGTACGCCCGTGCTGTAAAATTCCTTATGGCTAAAAAATGGATTGTTGTAGTCGCCATAGGTCTGTTCATTACCGCATTTATACCTTGATGAAATCTACGCCCTCCAGCTTTGTGCCTAGCGAGGATATGGGGACTATTTTTGTCAACATTACACTTCCTCCGGGATCTACAATGGATAGGGTTAAGGCTGTAGCCATTAAAGTAGATTCTATTTCCAGAACAATCCCTGAAGTACAAAATACCATGCGTACCATGGGACAGAATTTTATAGGCGGCAGCGGAAGTTCTTATGGTATGGTCATTATCAGGCTTAAACCCTGGGACCAGCGACCCAAGGTAAGTAATAACGCAGTTATTAAAGAGCTTACAAAGAAGACTGCAAACATAAAAGAAGCCAGTATTTTATTCATGTCGCAGCCAACAATAACGGGTTTTGGAACCAGTGGTGGTTTTACTTTCCAGTTGGAGGATCAGGGCGGACATACCACCAGTCAGTTCTACGGCGTAGCAAAAGAGTTTTTAGCCCAGTTAAACAATCAGCCGGAAATTCAATATGCGTCAACCTCTTTTAACCCTAATTTTCCTCAATATCAAATGAGTGTGAATGTGGCGAAATGCAAAGATGCAGGAGTATCTGTTTCAGATGTATTGGGTGCTATGCAGGCCTTTTATGGCAGTTCGTATACATCCAATTTTAATGAATTTGGACAGCAGTACAGAGTAATTATCCAGGCAGATACAAATTACAGGGCAAATCCGCAAGGGCTTAACCGAATCGGAATTAAAACCAGCAATGGCATCATGGCACCAATTACTGAATTCATTACCCTCAAAAAAGTTTACGGGCCTGAAAATGTGACCCGGTTTAACCTGTTCAGTTCTATGTCTGTAAGTGGCTCACCAAATGACAACTACAGTACCGGACAAGCCCTGCAAGCCATCCAAAGGACAGCTGATAAATATTTGCCAGCTGGTTATGGCTTCGAATACTCAGGCATTAGCCGGGAGGAACAGAACAGTGGTTCACAAACACTCTATATATTCATTTTATGTCTCGCCTTCGTTTATCTGCTGTTGAGCGCCCAGTATGAAAGCTATTTACTTCCGCTTGCAGTCTTATTTTCATTGCCGGTTGGTTTATCCGGGGTATTTGTATTTGCAAAGGTTTTTGGTCTGGATAACAATATCTATATGCAAATATCCTTAATTATGCTGATCGGACTCCTGGCCAAGAACGCAATTTTGATGATTACATTCGCTATTGAAAGAAGAGAAAAGGGGATGAGCATACTGGATGCAGCAATAGAAGGTGCCAGAGCACGTCTAAGACCTATTTTAATGACCTCTTTTGCGTTCATATTTGGATTGATGCCTTTAATGTTCTCTACCGGTGTAGGTGCTAACGGTAACCGCTCAATTGGTACAGGTGCCATAGGCGGGATGCTTTTTGGTACATTACTGGGGGTATTTGTTGTTCCTTCGTTATTTGTGATTTTTCAAACACTGCAGGAAAAACTAAGAGCCAGCAAAGTGACCGAAGAAGAAGAAATCTAAAATCTTAGGAAATTTTTCTGCTGTAGACAAAAATATGACTATCGCTGAAGCCAGCGAATATTTACGCTTAAACCTCAAGGTATCGTATTGTGGGGAACCGTATAGATTGAAAATATTTGCACGGATCATAGTTATTATTTATCTTAGCAACTAAGATAGTTGCAAACTAAGATAAGTAAGCAAACAGGAATAGTTCCTGGGTGACTATAAAAAATACAGCATGGAAGAAGAACACATCAGAAGAATCAGAAAATTAAATCAATCCTATGCATATGCCGCTCTTCAGATGCACGAGGCTATTGCAGGAACAGCAGGTTTTTCAGGTACAGATCATAAATATTTGGGCTTTCTGTTAGAAAGAGGACAGATGACGGCAGGAGAACTTTCAAGTTTGACAGGCCTGACCACAGGAGCGGTTACTGGTTTGATCGATAGATTTGAAAAGAAAAAATTAGTAAAAAGGCAGCATGGTGAAGACGACAGACGAAAGGTTTTTATTGTGCCAGATACGGAAAAAATAATGGAGCTTTTGGCTCCGCTCTATCAAGGCTTTAGAAATAAGTCGGCAGAATTGACCGCTTCCTTTTCAAAAGACGAAATTAAAATTATCGAAAGTTACCTTTCAAAATCAGTAGAGATCATGAAAGAGATAACAGCTGGGCTAAGTAGCAAATAATATAAAAACAAGCAGATGGAAAATATAAATATTTACGTCCCTGGCGTAAGCCCTAAAGGTAAGGCGACGCTTAGTTTGTTGGGTGGTAAAGCAGCTAACTTAAGTTCATTGCTACACATTAGTGGAGTAGAGGTACCAGATGGATTCTATCTTACAACAGAAGCTTACAAAGAAACCATTGCAGATAATCGGGACATCAATAACTTGTTGAATGAATTGGCCTTGCTTAAGGTAGAAGATGTATTAAATATCAGTATAATCAGTGCAAAAATACGCGACACCATTGAACATCTGCCAATTTCACCAGCTATTTTAAAGGAGATAGAAAGTTGTCTTCTAAGAATTGGTGATCATGATGCTTATGCGGTACGATCCAGTGCTACTGCTGAAGACCTACCTGCAGCTTCCTTTGCAGGGCAGCACGATACTTTTCTGAATATTAAAGGGAAAGAAGCGATTGCAAAACACATTAGCAAATGCTGGGCGTCGCTTTTTACCGATAGAGCTGTCATCTACAGAATTCAAAATGAAGTGGACCACAGTAAGGTTTACCTGGCTGTTGTTGTTCAGAAAATGGTGTTTCCGGACGTAGCAGGGATAATGTTTACAGCAGATCCTGTAAGTTCCAATCGAAAACAATTGTCTATCGATGCCAGCTTTGGCCTTGGCGAGGCATTGGTTGCTGGTCTTGTAAATGCCGACAATTACCGTGTCTGTGAAAACCAGGAAATCGTTAAAAAAATATCTGCTAAAAAACTGGCCATTGTAGCTGTAGAAGGGGGTGGTACTAAACATCAGGAAATTGAGTCTGAGCAACAATACAGGCAGGCACTGACGGATCAGCAGATCTTACAACTCGCAGACATTGGCAGAAAGATTGAAGCCTATTTTGGCCGCCCGCAGGACATTGAATGGTGCTTGGTTAATGATATAATTTATATTGTTCAGAGCCGGCCAATCACCACCTTGTACCCCGTTCCAGAAGCAAACGACCAGGAAAATCACGTTTATATATCTGTTGGCCATCAGCAAATGATGACTGATCCCATGAAACCTCTGGGTTTATCTTTATGGCAGTTAAGGGCTGCAAGGCCGATGTTTGAAGCAGGCGGAAGGCTGTTTGTCGATGTCAGGGATGAGCTGGCTACACCAGCTGGCCGGGAAAATTTGTTAGCGGCCATGGAACAACATGATCCACTTATAAAAGACGCATTGCAGACCATCGTGGAACGGGGGGATTTTATAAAATCGCGGCCGAACGATGGAAAAGAAAGGTCGCCTGTCAAAAGCAACAGGGGTCTGTCTGCGGCAGATATCTTGGCCCAGGTAGGAAACGACCCTGCGATTGTCGCTGATCTGATTGAACACAACGAGGCTTCAGTAAAAGTGCTCAAACAAAACATTCAGACCAAATCAGGAGATGATCTGTTTGAGTTTATCCTGGACGATATCCGGGAATCAAAGCAGATGATCTTTCATGGGAAACATTTGGGTGTAATCATAGCTACAATGAATGCTTCAGCATGGATCAATGAAAAGATGAACGAATGGCTTGGTGAAAAGAACGTGGCAGATATACTTTCTCAATCTGTATCAAACAATATAACCTCGGAGATGGGCCTGGAGCTCCTGGATATCGCTGATGCTATCCGTCCCCACGCGGCAATAATTGAGTATCTGCAACAGGTAAAAACCGGCTACTTCCTGAACGACCTTATTAAGTTTGATGGCGGACAGGAAGTCAAGGATATGATCGATGCCTATCTCGGGAAATATGGTATGCGGTGTGCCGGTGAAATCGATATTACTAAAACCCGTTGGAGTGAAAATCCCGCCATTCTTATCCCAATAATTCTAACCAATATTAAAAACTTTGAACCAGGGGCAAGCAAGCGGAAATTTGAACAAGGTTTAGGGGAAGCACTAAATAAAGAGCAATCTTTATTAGACCGATTGACACTATTACCAGATGGCGAACAAAAAGCAAGGGAAACAAAGACCATGATTGACCTGATCCGAAATTTCGCCGGATATCGCGAATATCCAAAATATGGAATTGTCAGCCGTTTCTTCGTCTATAAACAGGCTTTACTGAAAGAAGTAGAACAATTGCAACAAGCCAAGGTTATTTCTGACCAGGAAGACAGCTATTACCTCACTTTTGACGAATTGCGTGAAATGGTACGTACACACAAATCAAACAACCAATTGATCAGTAAACGAAAAGAAGAATTCAAATCCTATGGAAAGCTAAACCCGCCAAGGGTGATGACCTCAGATGGTGAAATCATTTCGGGTAAGTACCATCATGAAAATCTTCCACCCAAAGCGATTGCAGGCCTGGCTGTTTCCTCAGGAGTGATAGAGGGGCGGGCGCGCGTGATTTTAAATATGGAAAATGCCGATCTGGAGAATGGAGATATCCTGGTTACTTCTTTTACCGACCCAAGCTGGACCCCTTTATTTGTATCCATCAGCGGATTGGTTACTGAAGTGGGTGGATTGATGACCCACGGAGCGGTTATTGCCCGCGAATATGGTTTGCCAGCGGTTGTTGGTGTTGAAAATGCCACGAAACTAATCCAGGACGGACAGCGGATCCGGGTTAATGGAACTCAAGGATATGTGGAAATCCTTTAATTATATGTTTTTTAAACTATAAAATAGTGCCTAAAGATGTATGATATTTCGTAAATGATGAACAGACCTGCAAGAATATAATGGAATCGAACACGGTTAGACTTTATCGCAAATAGACACAGCACAATATGACAAGCATTTCGTACCGGATACTCCCAATGCAGCGATTCCAGGTAATCATTACCTTTTAGCAAGGTGTCGGCAAAATCAGCCACAAAAATTGCAATCAAAAAAGAAAAGAACCATTTTTTCCGAGAAAAAAAGTAGTCCTTAAAATCTTTATAATCGCTGATATTATCTGGAAAGATCAATACGCAGATTGCAAAGTACATCATGGTATACAGGATCAGGAAAAAATATTCAATGAAGTTCCAATGAACAATATTTTTCAGATTTGATTCCCACCACCAAAAATGAATCATCATCAGAAACACATAAAATACCCAGAAAAGATGTAGCAAATATGGCTTTACTAATTTATTGTGATCGATCAGTTTTATCGAATTTTTCAATAATTGTGCAATCCCTAACCCGAGGATCATGCTGATCATTGTACGCACATGTGTAAATGTTTCTTCCATATAAGTGATCGTATTAATGTCTGTTATAGAGTGGCTGCGCATTCAGAAACATACAATAATCTGTTATCCAGTTTCCGGATACATCAACATACAATATGTTTGGGCGGCTGGTTGTATTAATTATTCCCTTGCTTATCCAGCTGTTTACTTTCTCCACCAATATCTGATTACCAATACGTGCAAGATCAATAATACTTTTATTCTTCTTTATTGAATTCACCAATAGTTTTGCGCCGTCAATCAGGGGGTTGGATTTGGGAGATTGAAATTCACTACAAATGAAAGCTGCCTCTTGTCCGGCCTCAGTCAATTGCCAATCCATGCGCACAAGATCATTGTGATGAAGAGAGTCCTTTAAAGCGGTAAAGAAAGCTTCCTGGGCCACCAGTAGTTTGTTCAGGTCATTGCTCGCCGCATAAGCTCTCCTGTAATTTACAGGAGAAGTACTTTTGCCGTTCAGGGTATTCAGGAAGATGTTCTTTTCCGGAAAGGAATAATCCTCAAACGTCACCAGCACCTTGCCCGACAACTCATTTAGCGTCATATCTATTAAACTCCTCCCTTGTTCAGCAAACAACAGATCCTTTCCCAAGCCTCGTACAATAGAATCGGCTTGTTGGGCAACAGAGATATGCCGATCGCAAAAATGACAAAAACTCAGGATCACGAATTCCTTGTGGTTATCCTTCAGGAAGCTTTTTACAGATTGCAATACATTGGATAATTTTTCACCGTAACCTCCTGCAACTGCATCTTCCATACAATTTGACGGAGCGTGCTTGGTGTATAGTTCTCCTTTATATAAATCCAATCTGAGGTCGAACATACGAATGCCAGACCGAAGTTGTCCATCTATATTCTGTACCTGGGTAAGGGTATTACATTCATTTATGATCCCCATATCTTTGCCTCCAGCTGCATTTAAGACCGACATTCCTGCATCATGTGAACCAGGAATAACAACATCTTTCAATGTCAGATTTCCCTTTTGAGGTAAAAGAAAATCACTCATCCAATGCGTAGGGTTGTAAAGACCAAATGAGCCCAGTTCAAATTGTTTATTTAACCCACTGGTACCAATAAAGAAGTTTCCATTATCATCCTTGGCTGCAACTGGTGCAGCAACATTATTTTCAAAATAGGGAAGGACCGCATGTTCATCAAGCAGAACACCCTGCCTGATCACACCGTAATACCATTTATTTTCCTTGTCAGTCCGCTTCCATAACATCAGTTGATGATCGGGGTCATTTAAGGGTACAACCTCTGCCACCTGAAAAACTTCTGCAGAGATGGTACCAATAGAAGGACTACCAACCGTTTTATCATCAAGCTTAAAATTGGCACTCAGCAGACTTTTACGTTTTTGCTCCTTCCAGAAGAGCTTAACAGTTCCTGAAGCTCCGGCAACCGCCGAGCAATAGTCAATATTCTTTAATTTAGGGACCTCCACATTTTTATCCAAAACAAATCCCTGCTCCGCATCGATATGGGCCACCAAAAGATTAACATTTCGTTTATCGGGATTTGTAACGCAGATCACCATTCTACCTTCAACTTCAACAGCAGACAGCATTTGAAAAGATTGGGAGTTTGCTAAGACAGCTGATTTTCCTGCCGCCTGTCCGCCAGATAGTAAAACATATTCAATATTGCCCTGCTGATCATTCCAGAACAGATATAATTTTTTCCCTGAATGGCAAAACACCGGCCGCTTTCCCGACGGGTCAATCAGACTGGGAGCTTGCACGACTTGGGTCTTAAGATCGTAACTGGCGAGCTGCACGCCCGAATTTTCCTGTTCCCAGGTAAAGCAGACTTTTTGATCCTGAACCGCTATTCTGGCCGAATGGCCAGCTGCAGCAAGGTCCTTAATCTGTATTGGGGCTTTGAAAAACACCCCCTGTGCCATACCCAACGAAGTTGACAGGAAGAACAAGCAAATACCTAAAAACCGTTTTTTCATAATGAGCCAATTCATATGGGAGATTAAAGCAATTGATGTCCCGTTATAGATTAAAAATATACCCTAGTAATAACCCCGCCGAGAAATATTTAGCTGTAGTTGTATGCACAGTACCCTGAAGTTGATTGTCTTCGTTCGGTGTATCAAAATTGAAAGGTTGTACATAGCTATTTGTTGCTCCATAAGAGAGCAGCAGCCCGGCATGGAGGTTACCTTTTCTGCGCTTAACATTAATTCCGAATTGACCGTGATACGTATTCCAGGTAGCGAGGTTAGGGTGGTGGCCATTAAACTCACTATTAACTGTAACACCATTATCATCATAATTAAAGTCCGTCCTAAATGAGGCATAACCTATGAACTTAGGGCTTAAAGCTTGTTTAATACCAATACTAAAATTTGTAACCGATTTTCTCTGCTCATTGAATTGCAGCAGTTCATTGGTCATACTCCGGTTAGACTCATTATCCGGCCGCACAAAGGAGGCATTTAAAGGACTCACGATATTGTACCGGTTTACTTTTGAAAAGTACTCTCCTGTCAAAAAAATCTCCCCGCCATTACCGAAATCCAATCCATAACCCAGAGCTACACTGAAGGGATCCTTATAGGTCACCGGCAATCCGGTTTGCCGGCCATTTCCCAATACATTTAAGATAAGTGGTGTACCAGGTACCGGATGCAAATCATTTATTATCAAATCATTGGTGATGGTTGCATTTCCCTTTATATTGACCCGAGGTGCACTGATCAATAAACCTAGATGATGGGGCCCATGATCATATGAAGTACCAAACTTAAACCGCAAACCTATATTCCAATAGTTGATCTGATAGCTACTCTCTACGTTGGTCATGGGCAATAGATTTTGTGCATCATTACTATTGATCAGGGCCCGGGCACTGTATTGTTCCAAATAATCCTGACTCCTTAATTGTGCTTCAGCAGTAAGACCAACAGACCAGTTTTCATCAAGTTTTACAGCGAGACTACCGCTTGCGACCGTATTGCTTACTTTGTTGTGTGATGCATATTGCCCAATAAAATCTTCAATTCCGGGACTGTAAGAATCATCAAGTACATTCATCTTCTTGTCCTGCCTTTGGGTAACCTGGTAGTTGCTTACAGGATCATGGACTAATGAATAACCCAATGCAATCGTCTTTTTTCCCTTAAAAAAGAGATTGCCGGATACCATGAGCGGGATGATTTGTACGCCGCTGGATTTTAGATTTTTTCCCGCACCCACACCATCTTTGATGTTGTATAAACCCAACTTATATAAGTTGGTGGAGATACTTACCGAGTTTTTGGGGCGCAAAGCCATTAGTGCGGGATTGTAATAATACAATCCGCTATCTCTATCATTAACAATAGTGGCTCCGGGCGTTAAAAGCCCGCCAGGACCAAATCCTGAGTGCCAGTAATTGGCATCCTGGGCAAAGAGTCTTCCACCGTACATAAAGACCAGACAAAAGATAAAACTGAAAAAAAAGCGCGTAAAATTTAACATAGAGGTAGATTTAAAATTAACAATACGAATATCTTTTAACATAAAGATAAAATTTACCGGTTAAGATTGCAAAAAAAGCATTGGTATTTAAGA